>X256_Zander__coassemble_21_pt1 | contig 36899 bp, 35 predicted proteins | sample X256_Zander__metabat2_high_PE_003 | metagenome-assembled genome bin X256_Zander | reverse complement strand
CTATTGCTGAAATTGATAGGATGGATGCTCATAAAAATTTAATATTAGGAGTTTGTTGTATTTCTAATAGTAAGCCTCATATTAACTCTGAATTAGATGAAGTTTTGAATTATATTTATGGTCATACTGATGGTGTAGTTGAAGATGTAAATATGGAAATTTTTTAAAAAGAAGAATGAAATCCCTTCTCTAAAAATATAATGTATAGAAACTAACAGATTTTAGGGAGGGGAATTTATGAAAAAGTTAGATGCAAATGTAAGAAATTTAAAGTTAAAAGCAAAAAAATTTAGAATTCAAGGATTTGCCACAGGAATGTTAAAAAGAAATACTGGAGAATTTATACCTTTGTATTTAAGAGGAAATGAAGTAGACAAGTTTTTAAAAAAACATGGAGATAGAGCTGAGGTTGAACTTCATATTGGAGATTTGAAATTAAGTACAAAAATAGTTGAGGTTCACAGAAATCTTTTAAATCATAATGCAATAAATGTTGATTTTCATGAAATTTAATATGGAAGTTTAATTTTAATAAATAAGGGTTGTATCAAAAAAATTATTACACATAATTAAAAAGTATAAGTATTTTATATTTTTAATATATTAGTGTAATTCTAGAATTTTGATACAACTTTTTTATTTACTCATATACGCATAAAAGTTCATCTTCAGTAGAATTTAATGGAGGTCTAAACATTTCCTTAATTTTAAGCTTAAAATTTTTATTATTATAAATAGTTTCTATAAAATCTATAATTACATATGTTTCATCTAAATTACAATATACAGCAGATTTATTTAGAACTTTTTGATTGATTATGCTTTTGTTAGTTAATACTAATGCGTCAGAATTTATAGCTTCTACAGAAGATAAAGGATAAGAATTATAAATAGAAAAATCAAGTACACATAAGGATGATTTATAAAAAATAGGTAAATGGGATTGTTTAACTATGCCTAAAAAAACTATATTATCATTTAAATTATTTTGTGATATTAAATTTAATAATTTTTTATAGTAGTGTTCTCTTTTTCCTTGAAAATCACCTAATATTAGAAGTTTTAATTCTGGAATTTTTTTAGTTAGGCTTTTAAATAGAAGAATAGTTTTATCTAACATTTTTCTAGGTGTTATAGAACCTACAAATAATACATAAGGACAATTTATATGATAATGACGTTTTAAAAAATTATTGCAAAAATCATCCTCTTTAGGAACAAAAATATCATTACATTTAGGGTACTTAACTATTATTTTTTTTTCTGGAATATCCAATATACTTATGAGTTCTTCTTTTACAATGTCAGATAAAGCGATTATTAAATCACTTTTTTCTAAGGACAAAGGAACAATTTTTTTAAATTTTGTATAATATTTCTCATCGAATTCACTTTTATCTATTAAAGGATATAAAGAGTGTATAGTAGTTATATACTTACATATTTTTTCTTTAGGAATACTAAAGCCATTATTAGGAGAATGATAAATTTCTATACTATTTTCTTTCAAAAAATTTTCAATAGTAGAGTAGTCATTATATATTCTATCTATTTTTAATGGTATAAACTTTGAGTTGCTTAATCTTTCCCAATAAAATTTTAAAGGAAAGTTATCCCACAATATAAAGGGAGACATATTTTCGGAGGAGTTTATTGAGGTTATAACTTCTTTTGAATAAGAATATAAACTAGTTCCGATTAAATTAGATGCGGCAAATCCGTCAATACAAATCTTCATTTGAACCTCCTATATTATTATAAATACTCTTCAAATACATCTACATTTTTTAATAAATCATTATTTTTATCAATGCTAACTTTTAGGATTTCTTTATTTGAAATTGGTGGTATTAATATATTTTCGTCATCATTTTTTAAAGAAATTGTTTGGGTTATATTTTTATCCAAATCAGTAATTTCTATAAATTCTTGTTTTTTCTCTTCGAAGTTTGAAGAAAGTAAAATAAGGAAAGTTATGTTCTCATATATTATTTTGTTTGCTAAGGGTTTATAATAAGCATCTATTATGTGAATATCATACTCTTTAAAATCTGTACAAGGTACTTCAAAACAATAAGAAAAAGGTGAAGAACAAGTATATGTTACTCTCTTTCTTTTATCATCTCTAAAATCTATAATATAATTTTTAGTTCCTTTTAAAGAGAAAAAATTTTTATCTTTAATACAAAATTCTTCTTCATCTATTATATCTACACTAACAGAGACTCTAAGCAAATCGTCTATTGGATGGTTTTTCCTGTTAAAAAAAATATAATTGTTTTCACAATGACTTAATGAATAATCATAAGATAATTTTCCAAAGTCTTCACTTTTTGTAAGACCTAATATCTCTAAATTTTTTTGCACCATACAAATCCTTTCAAAATTACTTTTCATAGTAGTATATTGAAATAAATAATTAAATATGATTTTACGGTTATGATATACTTAAGAAAAGTATATTAGAATAGGAGGAGAAATTTTGTTAAAAAAAAGTAAACTACTACTTGTTTTTATGAGTTGTATATTTTTATTTTTAGGATGTAATATAAGATTTCCTAAAGCAAGTAGATTAAGTGGAAAATATGAAATATTAGCTTATGGAGATTATGCAAAATATTTAACTGATAGAGCAAAAGTTTTCTGCTTAAACAATCCAAGAGTAAAGATAGATGTAAAAGAAATTAAAAAAAGTGATTATTTTAAATATGTAAAAGATAATATAAAAAATGATAAGCAAAAATTTGATGGAGTATTACTTTCAAGTTCTCAAATTAATGAAGTTGAAGAAGAACAAAAAGATTATTTATATAATGTCACAAAATTGGTAAATGATGAAGGTAGTAATATTTTTGAGTGGAGAAAGAATGAGTGTAAGGTTAAAGATGAGTATTATGGATATCCATTAGATACTACCCCCATAATAATGTACTATAACAAAGATATATTTAATAAGTATGGAATAAATGATGAGAGCATAGTAACTTGGCATGATTTTATAAATATTGGAAAAAGAATAAAACAAGAATCAAAAGAAAAAGATTATATTATAAATACAGGTGAATGGAATAAAGAACAGCTAATTTCAATTTTAGCTAATGAAATAAGGTTAAATTTAGAAAATGAAGATAGTAAAAAAATAAAATTAGATAAAGTTAAAAACTTATTTTTAACTTTAAAAAACGAAAAATTGTATACTGATAGCTATGGAAATATAAAAAACAGTGCTTTAATTTTAGGTTCATCTAAATTTTACATAAACATAAAAAAAGAATTTAATAAAATTAATTGGGGTTATATTCCTTTACCAGCTTTTGAACAAGGTGGTAATAGATTTGTTACCTTACAAGGAATGAATCTTTCAATAATAAACAATGATAAAAATAAGTATACATTAGAACAATTTATAAAATTTGTTACAAATGATAAAATTGCATTATTAGATTCTATGTTTAAATACGGAATATTTCCTGCTAATACTCAATGTTATAAACATGCTATGATAGATAGCAGGGAAGAAAATGTTGGATATAGGCAACTTTGGCAAAGCTTTGCTAATATAGTTAGCAATACAAAACAAGATGAAAACTATAACCAAATTATAAAAGATAATAAAAATGAATTTAAAGAACTATTAAATTAAAAATAAGGAATTATTGATAAATAAGAAATTTAAATCAATAATTCCTTTATTTTTTTAAATAGAAATATAAGCCTCAAAAGTTTTAATAGAAGTGTTTTTCCATGAGAATTTTTTACTTCTTTCATAACCTTTTTTAGCTAGATTTTCTTTTAAATTTTCATCATTAAGTATTTTAACTAAAGCATTAGAAAGGGAATCAGAATTTGAAGGATTTATTAAAATTCCACAATCTGAAACTACTTCTGGAATAGAAGTAATGTTAGAAGTTATAACTGGAACTTTACAACTCATAGCCTCTAATGGAGGTAAGCCAAATCCTTCATAGTAAGATGGATACACAAATACTTCACATCCGTTATATAGAATAGGTAAATAGGAATCTTCTACAAAATCAGTAAATATAATTTCATTTTCTATGTTTAAATCATTAACTAAATCAATCATTTGTTTTCCTTCGTCCCTTAAAGCACCTACTATGACTAAAGTTAATTTTGAGTTTAATGAATTAATAGAATTTTTAAAAGCTTTAATTAAACCAGAGACATTCTTTCTAGCACTAAAACCACCAATATATAAAATATAAGGATTAGAGAAATTATATTTATTTTGAACATCTTTTAAACATAAGTTTTTGTTTAAAGGCCTAAAAGAATCGTCAGAAGCTAATGGAGTTACAAAAATTTTATCTTTAGGGAAATTGGGAAAGAACTTAAGAATATCTTTTTTAGAATAGTGAGAAACGGTTAAGATTCCATCTGAGTTATCAATTATATCAGGCATTTCTTTTACAAATTTTTTAAGATATCCTTTGCCAACGGTTTCGGGCATTATATATGGTATTAAATCGTGTATAGTTACAATTTTTTTGCATTCTATGTTTTTAGAAAGTCCTATGCCGTTTTGAGGTATATGATAAATTTCAAAGTTATGTTTATTTATGAATTCTGGAATATAATAATTTTCAAAAAATGATTGATGACGTTTAGATGTCATAATTATAGAATTATTATCTATATTAAATTCATGATAATCCTTTCCAGACCAAAAAAAAGTATAATCATTTTCTTTGTAGTTATTTAAAAGTTGTTTAAATAAATTATAAGAATAAGTACCTATCCCAGTTCCTTTATACCAATTTACACCTCTAGCATCTATGGCCAATTTCATTAAATCCACTCCCAAAAATTATACTCATAATATTAATATTACTTTACATATGATTTTGTGAATATAGGTATGTTTAAAGTATTTATAAAAGTCTTATAAATTCGTAATGTAACAGTAAGTCATTATTGTACATATAATAAAACGAAATATTTCTTAGGGGGATTTTGATTGGAAATTATAGATATAACCTCTTTGTTAAAAAAAGAATATGGAATAGAGTTTGTTAATGGTGAGAAATTAAAAAATATATATAAGCTAACTGATAAAAACGAGAAACAATATTGTTTAAAGGTTATAAAATATAATTTTTCACATTTTAATTTTATATTATCAGCTATATTTCATCTACAAAAAAGAGGGTTTAAAAAAATTCCAAACATATTTTTGACTTTAGAAAAGCTTCCATATATAAAGCTTGGAAAAAGTTTTGCATATTTAACATATTGGGTATCTTCAAGACAAAGTAATTATGATAATCCATTAGAACTTCAATTAGCCTCTGAAAAATTAGGAGAACTTCATAAATACAGTGAAAAATTCATTATAAAAAAGGATATGAAACCAAGAGTTATGTGGTTTTTGTGGGAAAAAACTTTTAAAACTCGTGGAAAAGAAATATTAGACTTTGAGAAAAGAATATACCAAAAAGCTTATAAAAGTGAATTTGATAAGCTTTATTTATCTATGATTAAAAATGAAATAAAAAGAGTTGAAGAAACATTAAAGGCGTTAGAAAAATATAATTATAAAAAGGTTATGATAAAAGATTTTAAAAGCTTAGGATTCTGTCATCATGATTATGCACATCATAATGTTTTAATAGATTCTAAAAATGAAGTAAATTTAATAGATTTTGATTACTGTATTTTAGATACTAACATTCATGATTTATCTTCTTTAATAATTAGAGCTTTAAAAGATGGAAAATGGGAAATGGAAAAAAGTAAATTAATATTAGATAGTTATATGAAAAATTATAGAGTTAGAGAAGAACATATTCCGTTAATGAGTGCTTTTATTAAATTTCCACAGCAGTTTTGGCAAGTCGGACTTCAATATTACTGGGAGAGACAGCCTTGGGATGAAGAAAATTTTATGAGAAAATTATTAAAATATAAAGATGATATTGAAGAAAGAGAAGAATTTTTACAAGAATTTATAGGCTTTAAGGTGGTGAGGTGATTGTATTTAATAAAAGATTTTTTAAATAGCAAAGATATATATATAACAGAAGGTAAATTAAAAAAAGTCAATTATAACAAATTAAAAGAAGAAGATATTGCAAAGCATTTAAAAACATTAGCTAATTTTCATAATAGAGTTTCTGATAATCAAGGAATAATTTCGTTAAACATAAATAGTGAGATTGGAAAACAATATGAATATTATAAGGTACTATTAAAAAAATTTAAAAGAAATTATTTAAAAATTAAAGAATTAAGAGAAGATAACGTATTTTCACAAACAGTAATTAAGTATGGAGAAAAAATTATAGATAAGGGCAAAAAAGCAATTTTAAAAATAAATTATGAAAACTATATTTTATTAATAAAAAGAAGTATGAAAAGAAATGAAATATGTTTAGGAAATCCTTGTTTAGAAAATATTTATGAAAATGAAAAAATATATATAAATAATATAGAAAATTTATCTTTTAATTTGGTTGAAAATGATATTATAAATTTTATAAATAAATTAATTAAGAAAAAAGTTGAGATTAATTTAGAATATTTAATAGATATTTATTTAAAAGAAATAAATTTAGATTATAAAAGTAAAGAGTATATAATATCAATGGTTACTTTTCCTGTTGAAGCTATAAAAATTTTTGATAGAAAAATATATAACAGAAAAGAGTGGAGTGATGAAGAAGCTTCAAGAAAACTTATATCAGCAATAGAAAAATTTAATATTTAAAATGGAGGAGATGTTTTGAAAATTAAATATGGAGAAAAAAAATATCTTTGTGAGTATGATTTAAACATAGATTTATTTAAAGAATTTAATATAAAAGTAAGCGATTTAGTACCTGTTAGAGGGGTTTTTATATTAGATACTAATAGTGGCAAGAAGATATTGAAAAAAATTAATTATAATAATAAAAACCTTGATTTTATAGTTAAATCTTTAGATTATGTAAGAAGCAAATATAAGAATGTTATGAAGTTAAATAAAAATTTAAATGAAGAAAATTTTACTTGTAGAAATGGAGAAAAGTATATACTTATTGACTTAATTGAGGGGAGAGAATGTGCTTTTAGTAATCCAGTGGAAGTAGAAATGGTCAGCAAAGCATTAGCAAAATTTCATAAGGCTTCTGTTGGAGTTTATGAAATTTTTAAAAAGGAATACTCAGAGAATTTAGGTATAGACAATTTAGAAAAAAATTTAATAACTAGCTTAGAAGATTTAAATAATTTTAAAAAAGTAGTTTCTAGATATTCATATAAAAATAAATTTGATGAAATATTTTTAAATAATGTAGATTATTATATTGATGAAATAAAAAGTTGTATAAATTTATTTAAATATGTAAATTATGATGAAATAAAAAAGGTTAGGGAAAATATAGTGCTATGCCATAATGATCTAGCTCACCATAATATCATAATAAAAAATGAAGAAGTTTACTTTATAGACTTTGATTATTCGGATATAGACTTAAAAGTTAAGGATTTAGCTAATTTTTCAATAAAGGTCATAAAAAAATTAGCTTTTGATTTTGATTCTTTTAATAATATATTAAATAATTATATAAATATAAATAAATTATCAAGTGAAGAATATAAGGTATTGTATTTATACATGAAATATCCTAGAGATTTTTATAGCATAGTAAAAAATTATTATTATAAAGAAAAAAACTGGGAAGAAGATGTTTATTTAAATAGATTTTTAAATAAAGTAGAATATAAAGAAGATATGCGGGAATTTTTAAATAAATTCAAGGAAAACTTTATTAAATAATTTAAAAGGTATAAGAGTATAAATAAAGCTCTTATACCTTTTAAATTAAAAATCAATCATTGATTTATAAGCATCTATAGTTAAATCAGCGGTATTTTTCCAACTAAAAGAAGAAGAATGTAATATACTTTTATCAACAAGTTCAAGATATAACTCCTTATTGTTTAATATATTAAACATATTTTCTTTTAAAGAATTTATATCTTCTGGATTTACTGTTAATGCAGCATCTCCAACAACTTCAGGAATAGAAGTTAAATTTGAAGCAATAACAGGGGTGCCACAAGCCATAGCTTCTAAAGGTGGCAGTCCAAATCCTTCATAAAAAGAAGGATATACAAATATTTTTGATAAATTATAAAAAATAGGCATATCTTTTAATGGTATAAATCCAGGGAATATAACTTCAGATGAAATATTTAAGTCTTCAGCTTTCTTCTTATATTTTTCATAAGAAATTCCTTTAGAACCTAAAATAATTAATTTTAATGGCTTAGAATATTTTTCTTTTAATAATGAAAAAGCTTCAATTAATCCTATGATATTTTTTCGAGGACTAAAACCTCCTACATACAGAATAAAAGGTGTATTTATTTTGTATTTCTTTTTTAGATAATTATAACAATTTTGTTTATTTAAAGGCTTATAAATTTCTTCGGGAGCAAGAGGGGTTACGAAAATTTTATTATGAGGAATATTAAATTCTTTAGCTATGTCATTTTTTGAATAATTTGAAACAGTTATTATGCCACTACAATTTTTTATTATTTTAGGTATTTCTTCATTAAATATTTTTAAGTATCTTTCGCTACAAGTTTCAGGCATTCTTAGCGGAATTATATCATGTAGTGTTATTGTAGAACCACAATCTATATTTTCAGAAAGTCCAACTCCATTTTGTGGTACATGGTAAATATTAATTTTATTGTCTGTTAATATGTTAGGAATTCTAACTTTTTCCCAAAAATTATCAGATGAAATCTCATTTGCTGAAGCTAGAGAAAAGTTTTTTCTAAGAGGAAAATCAAATTTAGCATTTTTACTAACAAAAAGCATATAATTATTTAAAAAATCTATTTGATTTAGATTATTTATTAATTGATAAGTATAAGTACCAATTCCTGTACCTCTATATAGTTCAGCAGCCCTTCCATCTATGCCTATATGCATAAGAGAACCTCTCAAAATTATTATATAGTTTATTATATTATAAACACTAAAAAAATGTTAATAAATACAAATGCTTGTACATATAAATATACAGGAGGTGAATTAATATGATGAGGGAGTTTGAGATAGAAAGACAATTCAACATAAAAATAGAAACATTAAAACCTAATAAGGGTGTATATTACGTAAAAACTAATAAGGGTGAGAAATGCTTAAAAAGGATTAATTATGGAGCACAAAAGCTTCTTTTTGTGTATGGTGCAAAGGAGCATTTAATGAATAATGGTTTTTCTAATGTAGATAAATTTCATTTAAATATTGAAGGAGAACCTTATGCTATAGTTAATGAAGATTTATACACTTTATCAGAATGGATAGAAGGGAAAGAATGTGATTTTCACGATATAGAAGAGGTGAAAAAAGCAGCTACTACTTTGGCAAAACTTCATAAGGCTTCAAAAGGATATGACCCACCTGAAAATAGTAAGCTTAAAAGTGATTTAGGAAGATGGCCACATTTAATGGAAAAAAGAATAAAAGCTTTAGATAAAATGAGAGATATGATAAGAAAAAGAAGTAATAAAACTAATTTCGATTTAGCATATATTAAATCAGTAGATTTTTACAAGGATTTAGGGAAAAGAGCTTTATCAACATTGAATAATTCGGAATATTTAAACATATGCGAGTTAACAGAAAATGAAAAAAGCTTTTGCCATCATGATTTTACTTATCACAATATTATATTGAATGAAGAAAGTGTTTGCGTTATAGACTTTGATTATTGTAAAAGAGAGGTTAGAGCTTACGATATATCTAATTTTATGACAAAGGTACTTAAAAGGGTAGAATGGAATTTTGAATTTGCTAAGGAGATAATAGAGGCTTATAATGAAATTTATTCTTTAAAAGATAATGAATATAAAGTTATTTTTGCATATTTAGTATTTCCACAAAGATATTGGAGATTAGCTAATAGATATTACTATAATGAAGTTAATTGGGCACAGGGAACTTTTTTAACTAAGTTAGAAAATATAATAGGTGAGAAGGAGAAATTTTTAGCATTTATAGAAGAGTTTAATAAAACTTATGTTGAAGAAAAATAAACTGATTTAAAAAAGTCTACATTAAAATTGTAGGCTTTTTTTAAAGAATTAAAAAATTATGACTTATTAAAAAGAAAAAAATAAATTTAGAAAAATTTGAAAATATTAAAAAGCATAACATTTTTATATAGCATACATATAATGAATGAAGAAATCTTAATTTGTGAGGAATTATGAAAGTTGGAGATTTTGTTGTAAGAAAATCTTATGGAAAAGATATTACATTTAGGATCATAGATATAAAAGAAAGTGAAAATGGAATTTATTATATTTTAAAGGGTATAAACATAAGAATAATAGCTGATGCTAAAATTGACGATTTAGTGGCAGTCGATGATGGCTTTACAGGTGAAAAGGATAGGATTTTTAACACAAGAGTAAATGAAAGAATAAGAAAAGTTATGGTGGATAGAGATTTAAAAGTTGGTAGGAATAATAAAGGAAAAAAAATAATTCCTGATAAAGAACTTACTTTTGGAAGACCAGGTAAGATTCTTCATGTAGATGGTGATCCATATTATTTAGATGCTTGTGTTAAAGTTTATAAACAACTTAATCTTAATATTGTGGGAAAGTCCTTAAATGAAAGGGAACAACCTAATCAAATAGTTGATTTAGTAAAAAATATAAAACCAGATATAGTAGTTCTTACAGGACATGATGGTTTATTAAAAAATGCTAAGGATTATTTAAATCTAAATAATTATAGAAATTCTAAATATTTTATTGAGGCAGTACAAAATTTAAGAAATTATAATTCTAGTTATGATGAACTAGTAATTTTTGCAGGTGCCTGTCAATCTTGTTATGAAAGTATATTGGATGCTGGTGCTAATTATGCAAGTTCTCCTAATAGAGTTTTAATACATTGTTTAGACCCTGTATTTGTTTGTGAAAAAGTTGCATATACAAGAATAGATACGGTAGTTGCAATTACAGATGTTATAGAGAATACTATTACTGGAATAAAAGGAATTGGTGGTCTTCAAACTAGAGGGAAATATAGAGAGGGTTATCCTAAGTCTCCTTTTGTTGTTTAATTTTAACTTATAAGATAAATTTTAAAAATAATGAAAAATGAATTAAATTTAAAGATAAATTAGCTATGATGGAGCTAATTGTAATGTTACTTTTAATATCCGTAGTCGGATCGATTATTTATTCTCAAAGTTGGGAAGTTACAAATTTAACTAATACTTTTGTAGAACCATCATTAGAATATCATTTAGGAACTGATCAAGTAGGAAGAGATGTACTGGCAAGAGTTATGTATGGAGGAATAATATCTTTATCTGTTGGTGTTGTAGTAGTGGCTATACAAGGTGCTATAGGAACTACCCTCAGGGTATTATGGTAAAGTTGTGGATACAATTATAATGAGATTTATTGATATATTAATGTGTTTTATTTTTTACCTTTATTATAGGGTTTTAAAATAAAAAAAGGGAATTTGTTTGTGTAGTTGGGAGTCTGGCTATACTAAATCAGTTACTGCAATGTTGTTAATGAGGTTTATTCCAAACCCTACAGGTAAAATTTATAAAGCTTAATAATAAATGATGAAAAAATATGTGTTTTGAAATCTTATAAAATGCATATTTTTTTATTTTATGAAAATATAGCATAAATTTTAATAAAATGAGCAAAATAGAATTAAATATCAATGAAATAGTGAAAAATATATAGTATTTTTATTGACAATGGTATAACTATAATGTTAAAATAATTAGTTAATTTGACAAAAGGGGTATTTGGTTATATAATATAATAGGAAAGAGGGTGTTAAAAATGGAAAGATTTAAAAATTTAACTACCATAAAGAGAGATATAGAAAGCCATTTAGGTGAAAAAGTAACTCTAAAAGCAAATGGTGGAAGAAGAAAGGTTCTAGTTAATAATGGAGTTTTAGAAAGTGTATACCCTAGCATTTTCGTAGTTAGATTAGAAACCGACACCCAAAGGACAGTGACATATAGCTATTCAGATGTATTAACTAAGACAGTACAATTAGATTTTATTGGATAAATTAAAAGAGGATGTAATTACATCCTCTTTTAATTTATTAAAAATATTTTTTTACTTAATTTTAAGTAAAAAAAAGAAAGATGGTGGGTTTCCATCTTTCAACTATGGTATAAAAGGGTATTGAGAATTTATGAGAGGTTATATGGTCAATAACCAATATTATAATACGACAAATTACGGATGTTGTCAACAGTTTTTTAAAATAATAAAGAAATTTTTTTAAAAAATTTAATTAATTAAACAAAATATCAAAAATACTTTTAAAAATTTGTAACAGATTATTTTGCCAGAATAAAAAGTATATGCTTGTAGTTGGTAAATATATTTAACAGCTAAGATATTTAAGGAATTTATTAATATACAATCATATTTTGAAAGTGAGTTTTATATAAATATATTAGTAAGTATATTAAAGGGGGAAGGATTTTGGTTGAATTAGATATAATAAAAGAAATTATTGATTATGAACAATTATTGGATCAGATAAGTGCTGATGTTATGGTAAGGGGAGAGTATCTAATACCAGATACACATCCAGACGTAGTAGAGGTTCTTCAAGTTGATGCAAAATCTATAATAACAAATAAAGAAGTTCAACAAGAAAGAGTATATATAGAAGGAAAACTTGATTTTAATGTTAGTTATTTAGCGAAAGAAGATGAAGGCTTTGGAGTTCGCTGTGTTAATTGGAATGATAAGTTTGCTCATTACGTTGATTTAGTAGGAGCGGAGCATAGAATTGTTTGTGATGTTGAGTGTGGAATTGAACATATAGATGCTAATATAATCAATGAAAGAAAGATTAGTTTAGAAACAAAAACAAAAATTGGTTGTGATGTATATGATGCAGGTGATTTTGAATATGTAAAAGAAATTGAAGGTTCAGATGATATAGAAATTAAAAGGAAAACTGAAGTTTTTGATAAAGTTATATACAAAAAGAATTTCGAAATGTCAGCAAAATCTAATTTAAAAGTACCAATGGATAAAAGTCAAATAGGTAATATTATCAAATGTAAGGTAGATTTGCATAAAAAAGAAGTAAAAATAAGTGATGGCAAAATAGAATTATCTTGTTATTGTAAAATAGAAACTATATATAGAGACTTAGATTCAAGAGAATTAAATATTTTAGAAGATGACGTTCATGTATCTCAAGTAGAAGAGATTGAAAATATAAACATAGATATGATAACTACTGCAAATTTTAGAATTAGTAATGTAAATTATTTAGTTGAAAAAGATGATCTTGGAGAGGATAGAATATTAGATATTGAAATGCTAGTAGATGGAGATTTAAAAGTCGTATCTAAAGAACATATTGAAATAATAGAAGATGCATATTCACCAAGTAGAAATATGGATCTTAAAAAGGATATTGCAAATATTAGTTTATTAGTAGATAGAGGAATTAGTGAATATATAGTTAAAGATAATATTCAAATTGACCCTGAAAGAGGAGCGCCACTCCAAATAATAAGCACAATAGGTAAAATAATAAGCTTAGAAAAACGAATAAATGAAGGAAAGGTATTGTTAGATGGCATTATAGGAGTTGATGTTTTATATAAAACATCAGATGAGGAAAGAGGAATAGGGAAAGTTACTGGAGAAATACCATTCTCAACTATAATAGATGTTTCTAAAGCTAAAGAAGGTATGAAGGCGCTAGTAAAATCTTGGATTGATACTATACAAGCTAATATAGAAGCTAATACAATTGGAATAAAAGCTATAATTACCTCTGTTGTAGATGTTTTTAAAGCTTTTAAAAAAGCATATATAACGGCTATTGAAGAAAAAGAAGGGGATATGCCTAATAAGAGAGCTTCTTTAACTATATATATAGTGCAAAAAGGAGATACTATTTGGGATTTAGCTAAAAGATATAATACAACAATATCAGAGCTTGTTAATATAAATGATTTTGAGAATGTAGAAGATATATCTGTTGGAGAAAAAATAATAATTCCAGGCAGAGCAGTTTTGCAATAATTTAATATTTTGTTTCTAATAAGTAGGTTATAAGTTTTTATAGCCTATTTTTTATATTCTAAAAATTATAGTTATAAATTTTATAGTGAATTTAAGATTAATCTATAGATAAATTAGAAATGTATTTCCTCTTTAAAATAAAATATATTTAAAAGACATATAAAGTGAATAGTGCGTATGTTTATGGATAAAATAGAAAATATATAATTAAAAACTATAATTAATTAATAAAACATTGGTATTTATAGCCATAATTTAAATTTTATTTATGGACTTTGGAGGAAGTTAGATGAAAATTATAAAAGAAAGAATATTTGATGGTAAAAATATTTATTCAAATAGAAAAATCGTAAGAATAGATATTGATTTTGAAGGGTATTCGGAAACTCCTACTAAAGAGATATTAAATTTTGACTCTAATTTTTCAAATATAATATCACAAATAAAAAAAAGTAATAAAAATATAGATTTTACTGAAATGAATTTAATGGATTTGATGGATTTAAAACATGTTTATAAACTTATTATGGAAAACTTAGAAAATAGATTGACTTTAAATATTAGATTTAAAGAATTTAAAAGGATAGATAAAGAGGTTTATTATTTAATAATAGAATACAAATATGAAAATGCAACTTTAGAAATTTGCAAATTAACTGTTGATTTAATAAATAGTTTAATAAAAGATGAAATTGAAAATATAGAAGAAAAAGTTAAGTTAATTAAAAGTTTTAAAATAAAAGAAACTATAGAACCTAGTCTTGAAATTATAATAAATAAAGCAAAGCAAAAAAATATGCCAGTTATAAGATTAGGTAAAAGTAATTTTTATCAAATAGGTTATGGAAAAATGGGTAAAATATTTAACAATAATTTAGGTGAAAGAGTTAAAGCAGTTTCCGTTGAACTAACATGTGACAAGCTATTGGTTAGTGAAATTTTAAAAAATCAACATATACCTATCATTCATAGAGAGAAAATTGAGTCTGATAATAAACTCCTAGATTTAGCGAATAAATTAGGATATCCAGTAGTTTTAAAAAATCAATACAAAACTAATATTGAAAATACAATATTAAACATACAAAATGAAAGAGAACTTTTAAAAGCATATAAAACTATAGATAAAGATTATAAAGATGTAATCCTAGAAAAACATGTAGTTGGCAAAAGTTTTAGAGTTTGTGTTGTAGATTATAATGTCGTGGGAGTAGTTTTAAGGACAGCACCATTTGTTATTGGAGACGGCAAAAAGAGCGTAAAAGACTTAATTCAAGATTTAAATAAAGATAAAGAAAGAGAAAATGAAAATAGCAAATTTTTTAATAAGATAAAAATATGCGAAAACTTATTAAATTGTTTAGGTAAACAAGGAATTACCATTAGTTCTATACCTATAAAAACAGAAAAAGTTCATTTAAGTGAAAATCCTAATATTTCATTAGGCGGTACAGCGGAAGATTTTACAGATAAGTTGTGTGAAGAAAATAAAAAAATATGTGAAAAAGTAGCTAAGGTATTAGGGTTAGATATTTGTTGTATAGATATTTGTACAGAAGATATATCTAAATCGTTAAATAAAACGGGATTAATAATAAATGTTAGTACAACTCTAGATATTGCCATTCATGAATTTGCTTATAAGGGGCAGAAAAGGGATGTATCAGGTGCTATATTAAACATGATGTATGAAAACTATATTGAAAACATACCCTTGTTATCAATTGTGGGTGAAAATGGGCAAGAAACCATAGTGAAAGGAATTAATTATGTATTATCTAAAATGGGTTATATAGTTGGAGCCAAAACTAAAGATAAAATAATAATAAATAATTGTTATATTAATATAGAAAACAATACCGATAAGGTAGATGCTAAAAGTATACTCTTAAATAAAGAGGTAGACATTGGTATTTTAGGAATAACAAAGGAAGAAGTTGTTTCTAAAGGAATAGATTATGATTTATGTGATGTTGCAATAATAAAGGATTGTAATTTTTTAAATAAAGAAGTAGTAAGTGACTTAGAGTTAGGCGAATTATTAATTATAAATTCTGTAAAAGACGACGGATTTGTAGTTGTAAATTTAGATAATTGTAATAATTTAACTCGGTTAAATGAAATAAAATGCAGAAAAATATTTTTTTCAATGGACAGTGAAAATTCTATATTGAAAGAAAATATACAACTAGGAGAGCCAGTAGTTTATATAGATAATGAAATTATGTATGTGGAAAATAATAATAAAAAATATATGATATGTAAGATTAAAGATATTCCTATAATATCTAAAGAAAAAATTAAAGAAGATGTAGAAAATGCAATGGCTATTTGTGCAGGGTTAGTTGGATTAAAAGTTGATTATTGTATGATTGCTAAGGGATTAAAATTTTTTGAAAATAGGTTATGTCAAATAATTTAAAATACGTTTTTGAAATTATAAACTATACATAATATAATTATAAACATAATTATATTATTAGATAGGAGGAAACTGTTGCGATCAAAACTAAAAAGTAATATTAATTTTTTTAGCAACGGTGATTTTGTATGAATATAAAGGCGTATGCTAAGATAAACATAGCTTTAGATGTTATTGGTAAAAGAGAAGATGGGTATCATTTGTTAAAAATGATTATGCAAACTATAGATTTATACGATTTAATAGATGTTAAAGAGATAGAGGAAGATAAAATAATAATAAGTTGTAATAAATCTTTTATTCCAACAGATGAAAGGAACTTAGCTTATAAAGCAGCAAAATTATTTAAAGAAAAATATAATATTTCAAAAGGAGTAAAGATAAATATAGTGAAAAATATACCTATGTCTGCAGGCCTTGCTGGTGGAAGTACTGATGCGGCAGGGGTATTAAAGCTTATGAATAAGGTTTTTAATATTAATGATAATGATAAAAATCTAATGGACTTATCATTAAAAATAGGAGCAGATGTACCTTATTGCATAAAAGGTGGAACAGCATTATGTGAGGGCATAGGAGAATTAATAACTCCTTTAAAAGATTTTAAAAATAAAGTTTTAGTTTTAGTAAAACCGTCTTTTGGCGTTTCTACTAAAGAAGTGTATGGGAAGCTAGATATTACTAAAATATTTAAGCATGTAAATGTAGATGAAATAATTAATGGAATTGAAGAAGATAGTTTACAAAGTGTATGTTCTAATATGAAAAATATATTAGAAAATGTTACTTTACGAATTAATCCATCTATAAAATTAATAAAAAATGATATGTGGAAACAAGGTTCTTTAGGGGTTATGATGAGTGGAAGTGGTCCAACAGTATTTGCTTTTTTTGAAGATATGGTAAAAGCTCAAAAGTGCTATGATGCAATGAAGAGGCAATATAGAGATGTATTTATAACGAGAACAATATAGATAAAAATTAAATTTATATATGTTTTATTAAGTATTTTGCATGAATATTAGAAACATATATTATCAAAGGTTTTATAATAAAATTTATAAAAATATGAATTTATTATTATAATGGAAAAAATATAATAAAATTTTTAAAATATAGAATAAAATTCCCCCCTTTTGTTAATAATTTAAAATAACAAGGGGGTAGTTATTATGAGAAAAATTTTAATGGTATTATTAAGTTTAATATTTATTTTTATAAGTGTATCTGTTTTAAATGGAAAGAGAATAAACACATATTCTAATGGATCAGAGTTAAAAATAAATTCTGAAACGTTAAAGGACAAGCTAATAAGATTTCATGTTATAGCTAATAGTGATAGTGATGAAGATCAAAAATTAAAACTAAAAGTTAGAGATGAGGTTATAAAATATATATCACCGATATTGAAAAAATCTAAAAGTGTTGATGAATCAAGAGGCATTTTAAGAAATGAAACTAATAATATAATAAAAATTGCAGAGAAGTGTATAAAAAATAATGGATATGAATATAAGGTGGAAACAACTCTTGGTATGACTAATTTTCCAGTTAAAAATTATGGTAATATAACATTACCACAAGGAGAGTATGAGGCATATAGAATTGTCATTGGTGAAGGAAAAGGAGAAAATTGGTGGTGTGTTATGTTTCCGCCGCTATGTTTTATAGATGTAACTAAAGGACAAGTTTCTTTAGATGAAACGGAAAAAGAAATGAAAAGAGTATTGAATGAGGATGAAATGCAAGCTATTAATAATAAAAATTTAGATGAAAAAAGCAAAATTAAAAAAGCAAATTCTAATGAAAAAACTACAAAAGCATCAAAAGTTAAATTAAAGTTAAAAATAGTAGAAATTTTCAATAAATAATTTTAAATAATAGCTTCTTGTATTAAAAAGTTTTAAAAGATATAATATTATTTGATATATTTAGGGTAATGTCTAAAGTATTGTATAGGCAGTATCCTTTTTATTTACAAAAAAATGATAATAGATAATTAAGTTTTATTATAGGCTATAATTTTATTAGCTTAGGCTTAAATGTCTTTATCCATATTTCAGGAGGTCTAGAATGACAAGAGCGTTAGCAATGGTATCAGGTGGATTAGATAGTATATTATCAGCTAAATTAATAAAGGATCAAGGGATTGAAGTTATAGGAATATGTTTTAGATCATATTTTTTTAATGAAGAAAATGCTAAAAGAATGTGTGCACAAATAGATATTCCTTTAGAAGTAGTTGATTTTTCAAAGGAACATTTTGAAATGGTTAAAAATCCTAAGTATGGACATGGTAAAAATATGAATCCTTGTATAGATTGTCATGCAATGATGATGAAATATTCAGGTGAATTATTAAAAAAGTTTAATGCAGATTTTATAATAACAGGAGAAATTGTAAACCAAAGACCAATGTCTCAAAATAAAAAGGCATTAGAGACTGTTAAGAAAGAATCGGGATTTAGTGATAAAATTTTAAGACCTCTTTGTGCAAAAGCTTTAGAGCCTACTAAAATGGAGATAGAGGGTCTCGTTGATAGAGAAAAACTTTTAGAAATAACAGGAAGAACTAGAACTACTCAAATGCAACTAGCTGAAGAGTGGGGTATAAAGGATTATCCATCACCAGCAGGTGGATGTAAGCTTACAGAGCCAAATTATTCACTAAGATTAAAAGATTTAATAGAAAATGTTAAAGATATAGATGAAAAAGATTTAGAAACTTTAAAAGTTGGTAGACATTTTAGAAGAACTAAAGAATGTATGATAATTGCAGCTAGAACTGAAGTTGAAGGAACACAACTGAAAAATTTATTAAAATCAGATGATATGATATTCTTTCCAATAAAATTTGTTGGAGCTATGGTTATTTTAAGAGGTAAAGCAGAACAAGAAGACATAGAGTTAGCAGCTAAAATAGCAGCTAGATATAGTAAAGGCAAAAATGAAGAAAATGTTGAAGTTAAATATGGAAAAAATAATAAAGATTTAAATAAACATATAGTAGTAAAACCGGCTTCAGATGAAGAACTAAATGAAGTTATTATAAATGTAAAATAATAATTAAAGTGGGGATGGTATTTTGAAAAAGAAAGCAGTAATATCTATAACTAGCGTTCAAAATAATGATGAAAAAGATTGTATAGAAGTTGTTACTCCAGGTGAATTGCGTATAGGTGATGGGGTTTTTGAAGTTCGTTATGATGAAACTGAAATATCTGGAATGAAGGGAACTAAAACAAAGCTTCTTATAAAAGATGATTTTATAAAGCTTAAAAGAGATGGTTCTACAACTGCTGAAATGGAATTTCAAAAAGATAATAAATTTGTAAGCCTTTATAACACACCATATGGCATGTTAGAACTTAAAATCAATACTAAAGATTTAAAAGTAGATATGTCTGAAAAAGGTGGAAATGTTAAAGTTAAGTACGACTTAGTAATTGAAGGACAAGAACCACAAAATACAGAATTAAAAATAAATATAAGAGCATAAATTATTTAAAGCTTGTAATCTTTGATTTTAAAGTTCATAGGTTATAAGCTTTTGTTTTATAATAGATAAAAAATAAATTTAATTAATGAAAACCAAAATAAAATAAATAGAAAAATAATTGGAATTTTAGCTAATAGATGCTAAAAATTAGAATAGATTAAAATATTTTAAGAAATAATATAGATATGACTTTAATAATGAAAACAAGTTTTTAAAGTAGTTTAAATATAGAATTATGAACTATTCAAATAATGAATTGAAAAAATAATATAAAAAATATGAAAAAAAGACTAGTAATATAAAAAAAGATATGCTAAAATACATTTTATGTTGTTTAAGAAATAATTCACCCATCTTAATTAGAGGGTAATTATTATTATAGGAAATGTTTTTATATATGTCAATAGTAAAATAAAATTAATTTAAAATATATCAAAAAATAAGGAGGAACGGAAAATGAAAAATACTAAATACGTATTTGTAACTGGTGGAGTTGTTTCTTCATTAGGAAAAGGCATAACTGCTGCATCACTAGGAAGATTATTAAAAAATAGGGGTATGAGTGTAGTAATTCAAAAGTTTGATCCATATTTAAACGTAGACCCAGGTACTATGAGCCCATATCAACATGGTGAAGTTTTTGTTACAGATGATGGTGCTGAAACAGACTTAGACTTAGGACATTATGAAAGATTTATAGATGAAAATTTATCACAAAACAGTAATGTTACAACGGGTAGAATATACTGGTCAGTAATTTCTAAAGAAAGAAAAGGTGAATACCTTGGGGGAACAGTTCAAGTTATTCCACACATAACAAATGAAATAAAAAATAGAGTATATAGAGTTGCTAAAGAGCGTGATGTTGATGTTGTTATAACAGAAATTGGTGGAACAGTTGGAGATATAGAATCACAACCATTTTTAGAAGCTATAAGACAAATTAAGTATGATGTTGGTAGAGAAAATGTTTGTTTTATACATGTTACATTAGTTCCGTTCTTAGGAAAAGCTGGAGAACTAAAAACAAAGCCAACTCAACACTCAGTTAAAGAATTAAGAAGTATCGGAATTCAACCAGACATAATCGTTTGTAGATCAGAAAAAGCTTTATCAGATGATTTAAAAGAGAAAATAGGTTTATTCTGCAACATAGATGGAAAATCAGTTATACAAAACTTAGATGCATCTCACTTATATGAAGTTCCATTAATGCTTCATAATGAAGGTTTAGATAACTTAGTTGTAGAAAAATTAAATCTTAAATCAGATAAGATAGATAACAAAGAATGGGAGACTATGGTTGATAAGATAAAGAGCTTATCCAAGAATGTTAAGATAGCTTTAGTTGGTAAGTATATAGAGCTTCATGATGCGTACATATCAGTAGTTGAGTCATTAAATCATGGTGGATTAAGTAATGACTCTAATGTTGAAATTAAATGGATAAATGCAGTTGATTTAAATGCTGAAAATGCAGATAGATTATTAAGTGATGTAGATGGTATATTAGTTCCAGGTGGATTTGGAGATAGAGGAATAGAAGGTAAAATCGAAGCAATAAGATATGCAAGAGAAAACAATAAGCCTTTCTTAGGAATATGTCTTGGAATGCAATGTGCGGTTATAGAGTTTGCAAGAAATGTGCTAGGATATGCAGGTGCTAATTCTTCAGAAATAGATCCAGCTACAAAATACCCAGTTATAGACTTAATGCCGGAGCAACAAGATGTTGAAGATTTAGGTGGAACAATGAGATTAGGTTTATATCCATGTAAAGTAGATTCTAAAACTTTAGTTAATGAAGCTTACGGTGAAAGCTTAATTTACGAAAGACATAGACATAGATATGAATTTAATAATGAATTTAGAAAAGAATTAACAGAAGCAGGATTAATTCTTTCAGGAACTTCACCAGACGGAAGATTGGTTGAATGTGTTGAAGTTAAAAACCATCCATGGTTTGTAGCAGTACAATTCCACCCAGAATTAAAATCAAGACCAAATAGACCACATCCATTATTTAAAGATTTTATAAAAGCATCTTTGAATAAATAGTAAATAAATCAGAAAAAGATAATGCTAGAAAGTTTTTAGTATTATCTTTTTTTCTTAAAAAGGTAATATATTTTTAAAGTTAAGGGGTAAAATAATATATATCATTCCATAAAACATATATATTTATCACAAAACTGTTAATTTTTGAATAAATTCTATAAAATACTTGAAAAACGTATATTTATGAAGCATAATATATATGCTAATATATGAGTATTTGAAACTTGAAAAACATTTATCTTAAATTTATTCCAATCATATTTCTTATAATCTTTCCTTTTAATTTTCAGTAAAAAGTTTGGAGGTGCGGTTTTGACTGCAGAAAAATACGAAAAGAAGACTTTAGTTGAGCTAAGAGAATTAGCAAAAAAATTAAATATTAAGAATATATCAAAGAAAAAGAAACAAGAGCTTATAGAAGAAATAATAGAAAATTCTCCTAATATGATAGAAAAAAATGGTGTTATATTAAGAGAAAAAATTACACCTAAAGTTGCTACTAACAATGTAGAAACAAATACAGAGGTTACTACTGAACATAAGGAAAATACTCAAGAAAATGATAAAAGACAAGAAAATGATAGAAGAAATGTAAGAGTTACAGATATAAATTTAAACGATGCCGATTATTCAAAGGGTGTTTTAGAGATTTTAGAAAATAATAATTTTGGTTTTTTAAGATGTAAAAATTATTTAACTGGTGGGGATGATGTTTATGTTTCGCCATCACAAATAAGAAGATTTAATCTTAGAACTGGAGACGAGGTTGAGGGTAAAGTTCGTCAACCTAAAGAAGGTGAGAAATTTAAAGCTCTTTTAAGAGTTGAAAAAGTTAATGGTGATGATCCGGAAAAAGCAGTTCAAAGAAAAGCTTTTGAAACTTTAACACCTATATATCCTCAAGAAAGATTGAAGTTAGAAACTAATAATGAAAAAGACTTATCTTCAAGACTAATGGATATAATATGTCCTATTGGAAAAGGTCAAAGAGGTATTATAGTTGCCCCACCTAAAGCTGGAAAAACAACTTTGTTAAAAAAGATAGCTCAAAATATATCTAACAATTATCCTAATGTAAAATTAATAGTTTTACTTATAGATGAGAGACCAGAAGAAGTTACGGATATGAAAAGATCTATAAATGGAGAAGTAATATATTCAACTTTTGACGAAGAGCCACAAAATCATGCTAAGGTTGCTCAAATGGTTTTAGAAAGAGCTAAAAGAATGGTTGAACATGGAAAAGATGTAGTTATACTTTTAGATTCAATAACAAGACTTGCAAGAGCATATAATTTAACAATTACACCAACAGGAAGAACTTTATCAGGTGGACTTGATCCTGGTGCATTAATAATGCCTAAAAAATTCTTTGGAGCTGCTAGAAACATAGAAGAAGGTGGTAGTTTAACTATTTTAGCTACTGCATTAATTGAAACGGGTAGCAGAATGGATGATATGATATTTGAAGAATTTAAAGGTACAGGAAATATGGAAGTACATTTAGATAGAAGACTTCAAGAGAGAAGAATATTCCCAGCTATAGATATCTATAAATCAGGAACAAGAAAAGAAGATTTACTTTTAACTGGTGGAGAAAAAGAAGTTGCATACTCTATAAGAAGAACTATGTATAGAGATGGAAATGTTGAAACTATAACTGAAAATTTAATAGGAATATTATCAAAAACTAAAAATAACCTTGAATTTATTAATGTTTTTCAAAAAAACCATATTGATAACAGGGAAAATAAAAGAGTGTAAGTTTTTACTTACACTCTTTTATTAATTTATTTGCTAAATCTACAATTTTGTTAACAGAATAATCGCTAGATAAAGTTTTTAAACGAGATTTCATATTATCAAGTCTCTTGGGTGAAGTTATAAGTTTATCAACCTCTGTGTTTAAAAACTTTAAATTTTTAATATATATAGCATATCCATTTTCATGTAAAAATTTAGTGTTTAAAGTTTCTTGTCCAGGAATTGCAAATGGAATTATCAGTGGAATATTTTTAACAATTGCTTCTGTTGAAGTAAGTCCACCAGGTTTAGATATAAGGATATCTGAATAATCCATTATTTTAGAAACATCATTTGTGTAACCTATAATATGTATTTTTTTATTGTTTATGTTTTTAGAATATAACTTATTAAGTTTTTCTTTAAGCTGTTCATTTTTTCCACATATAATAGTAATTCTAAGGTTATGTTTATTTTTTACTAATTCCTCTAAAACATAAGAAATTTTAGATATACCCATACTACCGCTCATTAAGAGTATATTAAAATAATCTTTACTTTTATGTTTTAATGACAATATTTCATTATTTTTACTGTAGAAATCTCTTTTTATAGGAATACCATAATTAAAAATTTTGTTTTTAGGAACTCCACGGTTATTTAGGTAATTTACACTAGCATTACTACCTGTTATATAAGCATCAACTTTTTCACAAATATAAGAATAATGTGCCATAAAATCAGTTACAATAGATATAAAAGGTACATTAATAATTTTATTTGATTTCAATCTATCTATTACATTCAAAGCTAATGGGTGTGTTGCGATTATTAAATCTGGTTTAATTTCATTTATATAATTAAGTAACTTTTTTTCTATGCTCCAAAATAAAAACTTTAAAAGTTTATTTGTAATTTTAAAGTCGGTTAAATAATAAAATAACCCGAAAAGTTTAGGAGTTTTAGCTGCAGAAAATTCATACCCTCCAACTATAACTGCATTTAAAAATGGGGAAGTATTGTATAAGAAATCATATTTTATAACTTCAAAACCTTCCTTTGTAAAAACCTCATCAAGGGAATTAGCTGCTTGATTATGCCCTTGTCCAGTGGAGGTTGTTAACACAAGAACTTTCTTCATATAATTCACTGCCTTTTCGCTAATATAAAATAATTTATAATAATTCTAAAAATTAATGACTATATTATTTTAACATTTATTTTAAATAATTTCTTGTATTAATAATAAAAAATAGAAATGTATTATAACAAAAATGGGAAAGACACTGTCTTCCCCATGATTGATTACTTGCTAAGGTTAAATCTCTTCTTGAATTTGTCAACTCTACCGCCAACATCAACAATCTTTTGCTTGCCAGTGAAGAATGGGTGGCATTTAGAGCATATTTCTACTTTAAGTTCATCTTTAACTGAACCTGTTGTAAAAGTATTTCCACATGCACACTTAACAACTGCTTCATGGTTGTAATTTGGGTGTATGCCCTCTCTCATTATATTCACCTCTTTCATTAATTTGTAGCGTTGATTAAACAACTTCTAAAGTATAGCATGATGAATATTAGGCAGTCAAGTCAATATTCCTATTCTTAAATTAACCAAAAATAAAACACTTTTTACGATAAATATAAAATGCTATAATCGAATAGAGAATTTTAGGATCAAAAAGGAGATGGGCATATGAGTAAATTATATTTTAGATATGGCGCAATGAATTCTGGAAAATCAACACACCTTATGCAGGTTGCTCATAATTATGAAGAAAGAGGAATGCAGGTACTGATAATAAAGCCAGCTACAGATAAAAAAGGTGGAGATAAATTAGTTTCAAGATTAGGTGTTGAGCGTAGAGTTGATTTACTAATTAATAACGAAGATAATATTTTAAAAAAAATGGAAGAGATATTGAAAACACAAGGAAACATTCATTGTTTATTAGTAGATGAAGTTCAATTTTTAAAACAACATCATATAGATGAATTATTTAAATTAGCAATAGTTAAGGATATTCCTGTAATATGTTATGGATTAAGAACTGATTTTAAAATGAATGGTTTTGAAGGAAGTTCAAGACTACTTCTTTTAGCTCATAGTATAGAAGAAATGAAAACAATTTGTACATGTGGTAAAAAGGCTATATTAAATGGAAGAAAAATAAATGGAAAATATGTTTTTGAAGGACAACAAATAGCAATAGATAACGTGGGTGATGTACAATATCAATCATTATGTGGAGATTGTTATTTTAAATATAAAAACGAATAATATTTAAGGTTTGGTGAATGTATGAAAAATTTTCAAACTGTTGATGAAAAAATAGGAACTATAGTTACAGTGGGAAAACTTTTGGAAAAGGGAAATGAAATTCTAAAAGATAATGAAATAGATACATATATTTTAGATACTCAACTTCTTTTAGGATATGTTTTAAATAAGGATAGAATTTGGCTTATTACTAATAGAAGTAAAAAAGTAAAGATAGAAGATGAAACTAAGTTTTATGAATTATTACTTAAAAGAAAATATAAGATGCCTATAAAATATATATTACAAGAATGTGAGTTTATGGGTTTGAATTTTTATGTTAAACAAGGAGTGTTAATACCAAGGGGAGATACTGAGGTATTAGTTGAAGAGGTTTTGTCAAGAATAGGAAAAGATGATGATTTAGCAATTTGCGACCTATGTTGTGGTAGTGGTGCCATTGGTTTATCTTTAGCTTATTATAGAAAAAATATTAAAGTTGATTTAATAGATATAGATGATATTCCAAAACAAGTTACTAATATAAATATAAAAAAACTAGACTTAGAACAAAACACTAACTTTATACAAAGTGATTTATTAAACGAAGTTATAGAAAAAAATGAAAAATATGATATTCTCGTATCAAATCCGCCTTATATAAGAGAAGATGTAATACCAACTTTAATGGAGGATGTTAAAAATTATGAACCAAAGCTTGCTTTAGTTGGTGGAGAAGATGGTCTTGATTTTTATAAAAAAATAGTAAATCAAAGCTTAAAAGTATTAAAAAATAATGGAATATTAGCATTTGAAATTGGACATGATCAAGGAGAAGATGTTAAAAATTTAATGTTTAAAAGTAATTTTAGAAACTTACAAATTATAAAAGATTTAGCTGGTTTAGATAGAGTGGTAATAGGAAATCTAATTGAAAAAAATTAGATGAATATGTTATAATAATATTTTAATATGAAATTTAATAGTACGGAGTGATAAAATGATACTTGATAGATTAGCCTTTATTGAAAATAAATATGATGAACTTTCAGTAAAAATATCAGATCCTTCTATAATGGCAAACCAAGCAGAGTGGAGAAAACTTTGTAAAGAACATGCTGATTTAGAAGTTATAGTTAATAAGTATAGAGAATATAAAAATGCTCTAGATGAGATAGAAATAAATAAAGAAATGTTAAATGAAGAAAATGACAAAGAAATGAAAGAAATGGTTCAAGAAGAACTAAAAAGTCTTAATGAGCAAAAAGAAACAGCAGAAAGTGAACTTCAAATATTATTACTTCCAAAAGACCCTAATGATGATAAGAACGTATTTGTGGAAATAAGAGGTGGTGCTGGTGGAGATGAAGCGGCTCTATTTGCAGCAAACTTATTTAGAATGTATACAAGATATGCAGAAACACAAAGATGGAAAGTTGAATTAATGAGTGCAAACGAAACTGGTATTGGTGGTTTAAAAGAAGTTGTATTCATGATCAAAGGGGACGGAGCTTATTCAAAGCTTAAATATGAAAGTGGAGTTCATAGAGTTCAAAGAGTTCCAGATACAGAGTCAAGTGGTAGAATACATACATCAACTGCAACAGTAGCAGTTTTGCCTGAGGTAGATGACGTTGAAATAGATATACATGATAAAGATGTAAGAATTGATGTATTTAGAGCATCTGGTAATGGTGGTCAGTGTGTTAATACAACAGACTCAGCTGTAAGAATAACTCACATACCAACAGGACTTGTAGTTGCTTGTCAAGATGAGAAATCACAGCTTAAAAATAAAGAAAAAGCTATGAAAGTTCTTAAATCTAGACTTTTTGAGCAAGCAGAATCTGAAAGACTTGCAGGAATTGCAGAGGATAGAAAAAGTCAAGTTGGAACTGGTGATAGAAGTGAGAGAATAAGAACTTATAACTATCCTCAAGGAAGAGTTACCGATCATAGAATAGGACTTACACTTTATAAGTTAGAAACATTCCTAAATGGGGATATACAAGAGATGATAAATGCTCTTATTACTGCAGATCAAGCAGAAAAAATGAAAGCTATGGGAAATGCAGAGTTTTAATATTTATAAGCCTTACATGGAAATGTAAGGCTTTTGTTTAATATAAAATTAAAGAGAGGATTTTTAGTGGATATTAAAAAAGCTATTAAAAAACAAAAAAGTTCATTTAAATTGTTTATATTTATAATGAGTTTTATTTCTTTGATGATTCCCTTTTTAGTGCTTTTAACAGGAAAAACTAATGTATTTTATATTGTATATTTAATACTTATAGAATTGTTGATAGTTGCAGCTGTTATTGCTATGTCTAATAATGAATGTTTAAGATTTAAATGCGCAAATAATAAATTAAGAATACAAGTAGGCATACTTAAATTTACTAATATTTTATTGTGTGATAAAGTTGCATTAATTCATACGGAAAATACTAAAGAAAATATGGAAATTATAATTGTTACAGATGTAAGAATTAGAAATAAGCAAATAAGACCTATAAATAAAAATTTCAAAAAAAAATATCCCATAGCATATCATGAATTTGAGAAAATTAAAAAATTTAATTGTGATAAAAATTATTTCTTTATAGTAATAAAAAAAGGTGGATATTTGAAATATAATCTTTTAGATGTTATATATAGAAATTGTGTAAAAGCTATATATACGGATGAAAGCATAAAAAATATAAAAATTGCAAGAGGACAACTAAAGATAGAAAAATAAAATGAAAGAAGGTAAATTTATGGAGACTAAAGTAGCTCTGATAAAAGATATAAAAAAAGATGGTGAATACTTACTAGAAGCTGCTAACATAATAAAAAAAGGTGGAATAGTAGCTTTTCCAACAGAAACTGTTTATGGGTTAGGAGCTAATGCATTAGATGAAGAAGCTGTTAAAAAGATATTTATTGCAAAAGGTAGACCACAAGATAATCCTTTAATTGTCCATGTGGCAGACTCTGATTTAAGTAATATAGCTAAAGAAATTCCTGAAATCGCAAAAGAACTTATGAAAAAATTTTGGCCAGGGCCTTTAACAATAATATTAAAAAAGCAACCTAATATACCTAATATAACATCTGCCAACTTAGATACTATAGGAATTAGAATGCCAAATGATATAGTAGCAAAAAAACTTATAGAGTTATCTAATTGTCCTATAGCTGCACCTTCAGCTAACATATCAGGAAGACCAAGCCCTACGGATATGGAAAGATGTATTGAGGATTTAAGTGGAAGAGTTGATTATATATTAGGTGGGAAAAAAAGTAATGTAGGAGTAGAATCTACAATAGTAGATTGTACAGTAAACCCTCCATGTGTTTTAAGACCGGGTGGGATAACTTTAGAAATGTTAAGAGAAATAAATTCTAATATATACATAGACCCTGCTATTATGGAGAAACCTAATGATAATTTGAAACCTAAAGCTCCTGGAATGAAGTATAGACACTACGCCCCAAAAGCAAAAGTAAAAATAATAGAGGGTGAATGTAAAAAAACTATTGAAAAAATAAATAAAATGGTGCAAAATTATATAGAACAAGGAAAAATTGTAGGAATTATGGCTACAAATCAAAGTAAAGAGCATTATAATAAGGAAGCAAAAATAATTTCTATAGGAGATAGACAAGACTTAAGTACTATAACTAAGAATTTATTTGAATCTTTGAGAAGTTTTGATGATCTAGGCGTTGATGTAATTTTATGTGAATCTTTTGAAGAAAAAGGTTTAGGTGTAGCTTTAATGAATAGATTAAAAAAATCTGCTGGATTTAATATAATTTCAGTATAAAAATAAGGAGGTGAAGTAGTTATTATGAAAATTTTATTTGTTTGTACGGGAAATGTTTCGAGAAGTTGTATGGCTGAAGCAATGCTTAATTTTAAGTGCATCGATATCAAAGCTTTTTCTAAAGGAATAGCTATTTCACCTAATTCTAAAGTTGATAAAAATTTAGCTAAAGTTATAAAAGATAATTTAAATATTGATATAAGTAATAGAAAAGCTGTACAATTAACAGTTAAGGATGTGGAAGAAGCAGATTTAGTGTTTACTATGACATCTTATGTAAAAGAATTACTTATTTCTAATTTATCGCAATATGAAAATAAAATATTTTCTTTAACACAATATATCGGCGAAGATAAAGATATTATTGATTCTGTTGGCGGTACTATTGAAGATTATGAAAAAACATATTTTATGTTAGATAAATATATAATCTCGTTAATTGAAAAACTAAAAGAAGATAAAAATATTACGTAATATTTTACGTAATATAGTAATCTTCTTTTTTTATGAATTTATATAAGTTTTATGGAGGTATATGATATGAAAATAGCATTAGGATGCGACCATGGTGGTTTAGATTTAAAAAATAAAATCATTGAACATTTAAAAGAAAAAGGAATAGAAACTAAAGATTTTGGTACATACACTCATGATTCTTGTGATTACCCAGAATATTCATTAAAAGTTGCAGAAGCAGTAGTTAGCAAAGAGTTTGATTTTGGAATATTAGTTTGTGGTACTGGGATAGGAATTTCAATAGCAGCAAATAAAGTTCCTGGAGTTAGAGCATCACTTTGTTCAGATACTTTTAGTGCTCATGCAACAAGAGAGCATAACAATGCTAATATATTAGCATTAGGACAAAGAGTAGTTGGAGAAGGATTAGCTTTAGATATAGTCGATATTTTCTTAAATACAAAATTTGAAGGTGGAAGACATCAAAACAGAATAGATAAGATTGCTGAAATCGAGAAAAAATATAGTAAGTAAATAATTAATAATATATTTTAATTATAAATAAGTAGTTAAATTTAGGAGGAATTTTAAATGAGTAAAGTAACACAAATAGCACATCCATTAATACTACACAAATTAGCTTTTATTAGAGATAAAAATACTGGTTCAAAGGATTTTAGAGAGTTAGTAGAAGAAGTTTCAATGCTAATGGCTTATGAAGTAACTAGAGATCTTCAAATGGAAGAGGTTGAGATTGAAACTCCAATCTGTGTTACTAAATGTAAGATGTTGGCAGGTAAAAAAGTTGCTATAGTACCTATTTTAAGAGCAGGACTTGGAATGGTAGATGGTATGTTAAAACTTATACCAGCTGCAAAGGTTGGTCATGTAGGACTTTACAGAGATGAAGAAACATTACAACCAGTAGAGTATTTCTGTAAGTTGCCTCAAGATATAGCGGAAAGAGATGTAATAGTAGTAGATCCAATGCTTGCTACTGGTGGCTCAGCTGTAGATGCAATAACTTTATTAAAAAATAAAGGTGCAAAATACATAAAATTAATGTGTTTAATAAGTTCACCAGAAGGAATAAAAGCAGTTATGAATGCGCATCCAGATGTTGATATATATCTAGCATCAATTGATGAAAAGCTAAATGAAAAAGGATATATTGTTCCAGGTCTTGGTGATGCTGGAGACAGGTTATTTGGTACTAAATAATAATTTAAATTGGGGCTTAATTCAAAAAATGCCTTGCAATTACTTGCAAGGTATTTTAATTTTTCTATTTAAAATCTAAATTTAATTACATGAGATATACATTTTTTGATTTATTAATTTAGAGTAAATTAAAAAATGTATATTTTTATAGTGTATTAAACCATAAATGCAACTTGTTTACACTATATTTATTTTTCGATATAATTAATTATAATAATAGCAATATAATTTTATTGAGGTGTGCGTATGAAAAGAAGAGATAAACATAATTATTATTTGGATATAGCCGAAACGGTACTTGAAAGAGGAACTTGTTTAAGGAGAAATTATGGTTCAATAATAGTTAAAAATGATGAGATAATTTCTACAGGATATACTGGTGCGCCTAGAGGACGAAAAAATTGTATAGATATAAATGAGTGTATAAGAGAGAAGTTAAATGTTCCAAGGGGAACTCATTATGAGCTTTGTAGAAGTGTGCATAGTGAAGCTAATGCTATAATTAGTGCATCAAGGAAAGATATGATAGGAGCTACTATATATTTAGTTGGGAAAGATGCAAAAACAAAGCAATTTGTTGAAAATGCTAATTCATGTGCTATGTGTAAAAGACTTATAATAAATGCAGGAATTGAACAATTAATAATAAGAGATACTAAAGATGATTTTAGAATTATATATGTAAAAGAATGGATAGAGGATGATGATTCATTATCTTCAGATATAGGATATTAAGGAGGAATTTAAAGTGAAAAAAATAAAGGTTTTAACCATATTTGGAACAAGACCAGAAGCTATAAAGATGGCTCCTCTTGTTAAAGAACTAAAAAAAAGAGAAGAAATTGATTCTAAAGTTTGTGTAACAGCACAACATAGAGAAATGTTAGATCAAGTTTTAGATCTTTTTGAAATCAAACCAGATTTTGATTTGAACATAATGAAAACAAAACAAACTTTAACTGGAATTACTAATAAGGTTTTAGAAGGTCTTGAAGAAGTGTTTATTGAGGAAAAGCCAGATATGATACTTGTTCATGGGGACACAACCACAACTTTTGGGGGAGCTTTAGCTGCATTTTACCAACAGATTAAAGTTGGACATGTAGAAGCTGGATTAAGAACTTTTGATAAGTACTTCCCTTTTCCAGAAGAAATGAATAGAAAATTAACTGGAGCTTTAGCAGACTTGCATTTTGCACCTACAAAAGGTTCAAAAAATAATCTTTTAAGAGAAGGCGTAAGTGAAAAAGATGTATACATAACTGGAAATACGGTAATAGATGCAATGGAGCATACTGTAGAAGAAAATTATGTTTTTGAAAATGAAAAACTTAATAAAATTGATTTTAAAAATAAGAAAGTTATAATGATAACTGCTCATAGAAGAGAAAATTGGGGCGAAGGGATAGATAATATCTGTAAAGCTCTTAATAAAATTATTGAAGATAATGAAAATATAGAATTAGTATACTTAGTTCATTTAAATCCTGTTGTTAAGGATGTTGTTTATAGAGAATTAGGTGGAAAAGATAGAATACATTTACTATCACCATTAGATACTAAAGAAGCTCACAACTTAATGAATAAGTGCTATATGGTTATGACTGACTCAGGTGGATTACAAGAAGAAGCACCACACCTTGGAAAACCAGTTTTAGTATTAAGAGATGTTACTGAAAGACCTGAAGCTGTAGAGGCGGGAACGGTTAAGTTGGTTGGAACTAATACTGAAACTATAGTTGATGAAGCAAATAAGTTAATAAGGGATAATAATGCTTATATTAACATGAGCAAAGCTATAAATCCATATGGTGATGGGGAATCTTCAAGAAGAATTGTTGATGCTATATTAAAATATTTTAATATAAATAATAATGAAATTGATGAATTTATAAAATAAAAATTTAAAGCATAGAATAAATTAATTAATCTGTATACTTTGTAAAGAACAGTTTAAATTAGAATTTGTTCTATGGTTTTTTTATTATAAAGTATGATTTATTTGCAATTTAGATTTAAAATATGTAATTTTATCAATAAATTTTAGTGGCCATATAAATTATAATTTGAATTTTTAATATGGAATTACTAAAGAAAATTTTTATTAAATATAATTGTTATAAATTTAACTTTAAAATTAACGGTTAGTCTAATAAGTGAATAATATTAAAAATTTATTGTTAAAAATAATTTAAATATATTAGTATAAAAATTAATATATCTTCAAAAAAACTATGTAAATGTTTTTAGTTTCACAATCTTTGTGTTTTTTTTAACAAAAGTTATTGAAGAATATAAAATTAAAGAGTATAATCAAAATATGGTAAAAAAGAAAATAATTTAAATATTAACAATATGGTATTAAATCGGAGGTATTTATTATGAGAGAAGTAGTAATTGCTAGTGCAGTTAGAACAGCAATTGGTTCATTTGGAGGAGCATTAAAAAATGTTTCAGCAATAGATTTAGGAGCAACAGTTATAAAAGCAGCTATAGAAAAAGTTGGTATAAAAGCTGAAAATGTTGAAGAAGTTATAATGGGAAATGTTATACAAGCTGGTTTAGGTCAAAACACAGCAAGACAAGCTTCTGTAAAAGCTGGCTTACCAGTAGAAATTCCTTCAATGACAATAAATAAAGTTTGTGGTTCAGGTTTAAGAGCAGTAAGTTTAGCAGCTCAAGAAATAAAAGCTGGAGATGCTGATATTATAATTGCTGGTGGAATGGAAAACATGTCACTTGCTCCATATGTATTAGATAGTGCAAGATGGGGACAAAGAATGGGCGATGGAAAAATGACTGATACTATGGTAAAAGATGCTTTATGGGATGCATTTAATGACTATCATATGGGTATTACAGCTGAAAATATAGCTCAAAAATGGGCATTAACAAGAGAAGAACAAGATTCTTTTGCAGCTGAATCACAACAAAAAGCTGAAAAAGCTATAAAGGATGGAAAATTTAAAGAAGAAATAATTCCAGTAGTAATTCCTCAAAGAAAAGGAGATCCAATAGTATTTGATACAGATGAATTTCCAAGAATGGGAACAACAGCTGAAAAATTAGGAAAATTAAAACCAGCGTTTAAAAAAGATGGTACAGTAACAGCAGGGAATGCATCCGGTATAAATGATGGTGCAGCAGCATTAGTGATAATGAGTGCAGAAAAAGCTGAAGAATTAGGAATTAAACCACTTGCAAAAATAGTTTCTTATGGTTCAAAAGGATTAGATCCATCAATAATGGGATATGGACCATTCTATGCAACTAAAAAAGCTTTAGAAGGAACAAATTTAACAGTAGATGATATAGATTTAATAGAAGCTAATGAAGCTTTTGCAGCTCAAAGTTTAGCAGTTGCTAAAGATTTGAAATTTGATATGAGTAAAGTTAATGTAAATGGTGGAGCAATAGCTTTAGGACATCCGGTTGGAGCTTCAGGTGCTAGAATATTAGTAACATTACTTCATGAAATGGTTAAAAGGGATTCTAAAAAAGGATTGGCTACACTTTGCATAGGTGGAGGACAAGGAACAGCGATAATAGTTGAAAGATAATTTACTTAGTTAATTAATGTAAAGTTAAAAGATTGTTTGTTTTATTTGAAGTTGAAGCAAACAATCTTTTTTTTATATTAAAATATATAACAAAATAATTATTAAATATATAAATAAATAAGTATTTTACTATTTTAAATTATTAAATTATAATTTCATTTGTAAAAAGTAATTTAAATTTATACAAATGAGGTGAAATTTTTGTTAAAAATTAAAGAAATAATACCAGGACTTATAGTTTGTATGGCTATAGCTTTAGTGAGTCACTTTTTAGGTAAAATGGCTCCTAGTTTAGGATCGGCTAGTTTTGCTATATTTATTGGTATATTTTTAGGAAACACTATTTTTAAAAGCAAAAAATATTTAAGTGGCTCAAAATTTTCAGAAACTGATTTATTAGCATACTCAATAGTTTTAATGGGGGGAACTCTAAGTATAAGTTCTATAGTAGCTATAAGATTTAATGGAGTTATTTTTATAGCAATTCAAATGATTGGAACTATACTAGTATCATTAATTTTAGGGAAGTTATTAAAATTTAATAAAAAATATACATATTTAATGGCGTCAGGAAATGCTGTTTGTGGTTCTTCAGCTATTGCAGCTGTTTCAGAAGAAATAAAACCAAAAGAGCAGGATAAAGGAATATCAATTACTATAGTAAATATAACGGGAACTATATTAATGTTTTTATTACCTATATTAGCAACAAAAATTTATGGTGCAGAAACTTTAAAATCTTCTGCTTTAATAGGTGGAATACTTCAATCGATAGGACAAGTTATAGCATCAGCTAAATTTCTGACTGATGATATTCTAAACATGGCTACTATTTTTAAAATTGTAAGAATAATTTTTTTAGTAATTGTAGTAATGATTTTCGGAAAATTATGTGAAAAAGAAAGTGAAATTAAAAAAGTTACCTCAAGTAAGAAGTTTTCAATAAAGATTCCTTGGTTTATAAGTTGTTTCTTTATATTATGTTTATTTAATTCGTTAATAGGTATACCAGAAGTTATATCTAAATTATTTAAAATAATTAGTTGTAATTTTGAAGTAATTGCTCTTGCTGGAATTGGTATGAGAGTTAAGTTTAAAGATATAATAGAACAAGGTCCAAAGTCTTTGTTATATGGAATTTTAATAGGTATATCTCAAATGTTAATAGCATTAACATTAATATCAATAATTATTAAAAATTAAAAGTTAGAATTACAAAAATTGAAAATAATTAAATTAAATTTAATTAGTTACTTAATATAATCGACAATAAAATAAGAATATTTTATATAAAATAGCGAGAAAATATAAGGAATGATAAAATGCTTGATTTTAATTAATTTAATTTATGATATTATATTAATTATTAAGACTGGTGGAAAGAGTTTATTTATGCATAATCATGTATAAGATAAATCTATTTAATGTAGGATTAGATAACTCTTAATAAAGAGTTGAACACAACTAATATGAGTGTTTATGCATATTTCAGGTATTTTTATAACAAAAATAAAAAAATAAAAAAATAAAAATGAATAAATAATAAAAAAAATATTCATTTTTATAAAAATATAAATAAATTTATAAAAACTAAAGAATGGTAAATACTAAATAAAACCTTAATGAAAATGTTATCAACGAATCTGTCGTTTAAGTCTCAAAATTAAAAATTATCAGAAAAATGAAGTGAATTGGTAAAACCAATTAAAAAAACCACACATTTATAAGTAAAAAAAACTAAATGAGAGAAAAATGACAGATATTGCGATAAATTAGACTAAACAGTT
>X256_Zander__coassemble_19_pt1 | contig 37677 bp, 37 predicted proteins | sample X256_Zander__metabat2_high_PE_003 | metagenome-assembled genome bin X256_Zander | reverse complement strand
TATATAATTTAACTTGTGGACAAATTTACTTAACTATAGGTTCATTAATTGATATTATTTTATTTTTATAATTTATAGATATATGCGATCCTATAGGTAAAGTTAAATTAGGATATTCATGGCCAAAAGGAAAATTAAAGATAATAGGTTTATTTAATGGTAAAAGCAGTTCTTTTAAAACTTTTTTTGACTCATTATAAAATTTAGTATTAGAATTAGAGAAATAGCCTAAAATTATTCCATTACAGGAATCAATTTTTTTTGATAAAATTAATTGTGTAATAAGTCTATCTAATGAATAAGGATCTTCATTAATATCTTCTAATAATAAAATTTTATCTTTAGTGCAAATTTCATATTTTGTTTTTAATGAACTGCAAATTATAGATAAATTTCCACCAACTAGAATACCACTAGTTATATTTTTATGGAAATTATAGAATTTGCAGGTATTAGATATGGGTATAGTAAAAGGTTTAAATCCATTCATTAAAGTATTAAATAAACTTTCTTTAGTTAATGTATCTGAAAAATTAGAATTTATCATAGGACCATGAAAGGTTATTAGATTGCAATATTTATTTATATAATTTATTAATAGAGTTATATCACTATAGCCACAAAATATTTTAGGGTTTTTTTTAATTAAATTCCAATTAATGTACTTAGTACACCGTATTGAACCATATCCCCCACGAAAACAAATAATGGCTTTTATATTTTTATCTGCAAACATATTATTTATGTCTGCAGCACGTTCTTTATCATTTCCAGCTAAATAATCATTCTGTTTGTATATATGTTGTCCTTTCTTTATTTTAAAACCCATATTTTCAAATATTAAAATTTTTTCATTTATAGTATTGCTATCAATTCCACTAGCAGGACATATAACACCTATAGTATCTCCAAAACATAATCTTTTAGCAATCAAATTGTATTGCTCCTTTAAGTTGATTAATATATTATATAAAAAGATTATATATATGGGAATCAAGATTTAAATAAAACAAAAATTCTGAAAATAGAAAGTAGTTTTAGCAATTAAGTTTATATAATTAAATAAAGAAAGTATTACTAAACACTAGCATAAACGCTGATATCTTACTCCAAATATGACTAAGAAGTGCTTTAAGCGCTCGTACTTTTGAAGAATTTTGTAATTTAATTTTTTATCAATTTAATTAAATAGTGATTCAATAGGCTGTCTAATTGTAGTTATAGTCTGAATTAAACGAATCTATTATTTTTTCTCATGGCTTTGGTTTGTAAGGAGTTAAAATAAGTGTTCCGTTAGCTTTAGCTAATTTTTGTAATTAGCAATGCTTTTAAATTTTGAAAAACTACTATATGAATTAAAAAAAGATATGCTCTTAGGAGAACATATCTTTTTTATATAGTATAAATGCTAAAATACCACAAATACCTGTAGTTCCAAATAGAATTAAATAAAAAGCGGATGGTTCATCTTTCATAGGAACAGGAACGTTCATACCATATATTCCGCTGACTATTGTTGGAACTGCTAATAAAATTGTAACTGATGCAAGCACTTTCATCACAATGTTTAGATTATTTGAAATGACAGAAGCAAAAAAATCCATAGTACTTGCAAGTATGTTACTATATATTTCAGTCATTTCTATAGCTTGCTTATTTTCTATTATTACATCTTCTAAAAGTTCTTTATCATCTTGATATTTTTGCATAATATTTAATTTAAGCATTTTTTCTAAAGTTATTTCATTAGATTTTAAAGAAGTAGAAAAATACACTAAAGATTTTTCTAAAGAGTGAAGTTGAATTAACTCTCTATTTTTCATAGATTTATGTAACCTTTTTTCTATTAACATGCTTTTTTTATCTATTTGTCTTAAATAAAGTAAATAATATGTAGATATTCTGCTTAATATTTGTAATATGAATCTAGATTTTTTAAAAGAATAAAATGATTTAATTTTTCCATTGGTGAAATCGGATAATACTTTACTATTTTTTAAACAAACGGTTATAATTTCTCTTTCAGTATGAATTATACCTAAAGGGTAAGTATCATAAGTTAACGAATTATCTTCCATTTCAGTAAAGGGAATATCTACGATTATTAATAAATTCTTTTCTTCAAAATCAATACGGGAAGTTTCTTCATCGTCTAAAGGCGCTTTAAGCAAGTCAAGAGAAACTCCCGTTTTTTTAGAGATTATAAGCAATTCTTCAGCTGAAGGAGCTATTAAGTTAATCCAACATCCAGACTCCAATTTATCTGTAATTTTTAAAGTAGGATTAGATTCACTTGTAGATTTATATATTTGAATCATATTAAACACCTCCGAGTTTACAATACTTATTATACTAATAGATTAATACTTGGTAAACTAAATTAAAAAGTATAATATTGTGAATTGTTTGAAATTTAAATGAAATTAACATCAACTTGTATTTGGGAGTAAATAAGAGATTAATAAATTTTTAATAAGCATTAAAGACATAAATTCTGATAATTATCTTAAAATAGCTTTAATGAAGTAATATTGTATTAATTAAAGATAGAAAATTTATTGAAAGGAATGTATAATCTCATTGTTACAATATAATTGGGGGAATTACTAATGGGAACAATGCATAGAGAGCTGATTGAAAAGAGGAAAGCTACGACTATAATTAGTTTAATTATTATTTTATGTGCAATGCTATTTTTATCTACTGCTATCGGAGAGATAAAAATTAGTAGATATTATAAATTGAATATAATCACAGATCCAGTTATAACTTTTCTTACAATAGTTTTTTTTATTTTTGAAATATTTAAATGTAAGATAAAATACAAGTATTCTATAATAGCAGATAAATTGATGATACACAAAGTATTTTTAAATGATGAAAAAATATTGGAAAAAATAAGATTATCGGATATTGTTTATGTAGGAAAAGATGTTAAATGGAAAAAGCATTTTAATATATCAGATACTAAAAAGTATATATGCAACTTAGTTACCGATAAAACTTATTGTTGTATATATAAATTAAATGGAGAATATAAAAAAGTTTATTTTCAACCAAGTTCTGAATTAATAAGAAAAATAAATAATTTTCATGTTAGATATACTAATGCAATTTAAAGAATTATATATAGGTTCTAATAATAAATCTACATTTTTAGATTCACGCTACTATAACTTTTAAATTATAGTGGTTAAAAGTTTAGATGTGAATTTTTTTTATAATATATAAAAGTTGTGTGGAAAAATTGATTTTTCACACAACTTTTTTAATATATAAGTTCTAATAATAAATTCACACCTATATAATTTTTAAGTTAGAGCGGTTAAAAGTTTAGTTGCAAATTCTTTTTTAGAATATATAAGTTCTAATGAAGTTTATATAATTAAAATTATATAAGATTTAAATTATAGTTATTATAAATATTAATTTTAAAATACAGGTTTATTGTCAGAATATATATTTTATGTACACTGAAATTAATAGATTTTATCTTTTTTCAAAGAAAAAAATTCACTTTTTAATTCAGCTAATAAATTTTCACTTTCTAACAAATCTAATCCAGTAAAGATTAAAGATAAAGCAGCTTGCAATGCTTTTTCTTGTGCAAATTCAGTTAATGTTGCAGATGCAAATTCTTTAGTACCATATTTTATTTCAGAATTTTTTTCTATAATTGAAACATAAGGATGTATAGATGGAACTGTATGGCTTACACAACCTAAGCTTAACCCTGTTGACAGTTCTTTAGGTGGACATATATCTATTATTCCGTTTTCTTTTAGATTATGACTATATAATCTATTTAAAGTAATGTTAGTTAAAAGCTCTTCGCTTGGTGGTTCATATAACGAAGAACAATGGTTTATTTGCATAAGCTTACTTACATAATAGCATACTTCTTTTATTTTATTTTCAGCTAACATAGCTAAATCCATTTCTTTTGCTTTGATATGAAATTTAGCTTCTGCTTCTATAGGAACCAATGCAGGTGTATAACCGCCTTTTGAAAGTATATAATTTATTTTAACATCGTTTGATATTCCTTTATATAGGGAATTTATCATCGAAAAGCACATTAATACAGCATCAAGAGGATTGAATGGTTCTGTGTTTAAAAAGCTTAATCCGTCTTCTCCTACAAAAGATATACTAAGGGGTATTATTGCTGAAGATATTCCACTTTCGCATGTAACTACATCAGGATGAACCTCCATCACGACATCTATGTCTTCAAATACACCTTGTCTAACCATAGTTAATTTAGTTCCACCTAGATATTCTCCAGGGCAACCTATTAAAATAACTGAGCCACCTAAAACTTCAATAGCTTTTGATAGGCCTATGGCTGCTGTAACTGATATTGTGGTAAGTAAATTATGACCCGTTACATGTCCTAATTCTTTTACGGCATCATACTCGCATAAATAACATATTTTTGGATGTCCGTTTCCTTTCTTAGCTATAAAAGAATTATTAATACCTAAAAAATTTTGTTCAACTGCAAAATCTCTTTCTTTTAAAAAATTTGTTATATATTCGCAAGCTTTTATTTCGTTATAGCTTTCTTCAGGATTTTCATATAAAAATTTGCAAAGTTTATATAAATCATCTTTTTCAGTAGATAAGTATGATATTATTTTTTGTTTCATTGCCTACAACCTCCAAATATATATTCAAATATATTTTATCCTAGGAAATAAAAAATATTTATTGTGGACAAAATAAGATTTAAGCTGTTTCTGAATAAAATATATTAGCAAGGGCAACAATTTAATTAATATAAGCTTTAGGAGGATTTAAAGTGAAAAAGAAGTGTATTATATGTGGAAAAATAAATATAGATGGTATAATTGTTGAAGGAAAAAAAATATGTTTTCACTGTGAAAATAAAGTTTTAAATTCTAGCTTAGATACAGATTTTTATGTTTATTATAAAGATATGATTAGAAAGAACATAGTTCCATTATTAATTAACAAATTAGTGGGAGATAAAGAATTATTAAAAAAAGGAGAATAATCAATGATAAAATTACCTTTAGTAGAAGGTTTAAAGAAGTACTTAAATGAAGCTAATTCCCCTTTTTCAATGCCAGGACATAAACAAGGTAGAGGTTTTAATATAAAAAGCTTAGGTATTAATTTAAATGATATTATAACAAGTATTGATTTAACAGAAGTTGATGGTATAGATAATTTGCATAAGCCAGAAGGAATAATAAAAGAGGCTTTACAACTTTTAAGTAATTATTATAAGAGCAAAAAGTCTTATTTTTTAGTTAATGGAAGTACTTCTGGTAATCTCATGATGATTTTTTCAGCATTAGAAGAAGGGGATAAGGTTTTAGTAGAAAGAAATTGTCATAAATCTATTTTTAACGCTATAATAATGAAAAAACTAAGTCCAATATACTTAAATAATATAATTAGTAAAGATTTAAATATTCCAATTACGATAGATATAGAAAAATTAAATAAAATTATATCTAAGGAATCAATAAAAGCCATTGTGTTAACTTATCCTAATTATTATGGAATAGGATGTAATTTAAAAGAAGTTATAAGAATTTGCAAAAATAATAATGTAAAAACGCTAGTTGATTGTGCTCATGGAGCGCATTTTGGTACAAATAGAAAATTACCTAAAAGTGCAGTTGAATTAGGTGCAGATATAGTAGTTATGAGTTCGCATAAAACATTGCCAAGCCTAACTCAAACTGCTTTCTTACATGTAAATGATGAAAGTTTAATAGAAAAAGTAGATTTTTATTTTGGAGTTTTTTCTAGTACAAGTCCCTCTTATATGCTTATGGCATCTATGGATTATGGAAGAGCTTTTTTACAGTATGAAGGTGAAAAGTCATACAATTTACTTATAAATAGATTAATTAAATTTAAAGAAGATATAAGATATATAAAAGAAATAAATGTTGTTGATAGCGACTTTTTAAATAAGTATTTAGAGGAGTATAAAATTTGTGTAGATAATTCGAGATTAATTTTAAATTTAGAAAAACAATATAATGGTCATAAGTTTGCTGATTATTTAAGAAAAAACAGAATTCAAGTTGAAATGAGCGACGAAAAAAATGTTGTGCTAATAACTACACCTTTTAATAATGAAGAAGATTTTAATAGGCTAACACATGCAATTATTAACTGTAATTTTGAAACTTTAAAAGGAGATACATGTACTTGGAGTTTGTATGATATACCTAAAATGTGCATTTCTCCATATGAAGCAATGAATAGAGAGAAAATTAAGGTTAAACTTAGAGATAGTGAAAATATGATATGTGGAGAAAATATAATTCCATATCCACCTGGAGTGCCTCTTTTAATGATGGGAGAAATTATAACTAAGAAATATATTAAAATCATAGAAGAATTAATAAAAAGTGGTGTAAGTATTTTAGGCTTTGAAGATAATAATATAAAAATAATAAAAAACAAAGTATAATAATAACTAAAGAAACTAATAAGAAAGAGTGGAAGAAATGAATAAAGGATTATTTATAGTTTTTGAAGGTCCAGATGGTTCAGGAAAAACAACTATTATAAAGTTAGTAGAAGAGTATTTAAATAAAAAAAATATTAATTTTATATCTACTAGAGAACCGGGTGGAATATCTATTTCTGAGCAAATAAGAGAAGTGATTTTAAATAAAGATAATACTGAGATGGATGGAAGAACAGAAGCACTATTATATGCAGCTTCTAGGAGACAGCATTTAATAGAAAAAGTTATACCAGCTCTTAAAGATGGGAAAATAGTTTTATGTGATAGATTTGTATTATCATCTTTAGCTTATCAAGGATATGCTAGAGAATTAGGTATAGATGAGGTTATGAATATAAATGAATTTGCTATAGAAGGATATATGCCAGATAAAAATATATTATTTGATATAGAGCCAGAATTAGGCCTTAATAGAATACAAAAGAATAATGAAAGAGAAATAAATAGATTAGATTTAGAAGCTTTAGAATTTCATGAAAAAGTTAGAAAAGGATATTTAATTCTTGCAGATAAGTTTGGTGAAAAAGTTGAAAAAATAGATGCATCAAAGTCTGTAGATAATGTTAAGAATGATGCTATAGCTATAATAGAAAATTTAATAAATAGAAATATTTAATTTATAAAAAAGCAAAAAGCACATGGTTTATAAATTTTATTAAATAAGTTTATTTATGTTTAGTTATTTAAATTTTAAAATAGGTATAAATATTTAGTAATTTTCTTAAAATATTAAATATTAATAGTATTTTATTTTAATCAAATGTTAGCTTAAATAATATAATATTATATAAGATTTAATAAGCTATGAAAGGGTGTGCTTTTATATATGAAATTAGTTATAGCAATTGTTCAAGATGATGATGCTTCAGAACTTGTAGAAGCTATAACAGAAAATGGCTATAGAGTAACTAAGCTTGCAACTACAGGTGGATTCTTAAAATCAGGGAATACAACACTTTTAATAGGTGTTGAAAAAGAAAAGTTAGATAAAGTAATAGATATTATAGAAGAAGTCTGTAAAATGAGAAAACAAATTGTAACATCTCCAACACCAATGGCTGGAACTGCAGGAGTTTATATACCTTATCCAGTTGAAGTAGAGGTTGGGGGAGCAACTGTGTTTGTAGTTGACGTAGATAAATTTGTTAAGATCTAAATAAGAAGGAGGGAGAGCGTTGAATTTTATAGGTCATGATTTAATTAGAAGTCAGTTTAAAAAAGCTATTAATAATAATACGCTCTCTCATGCTCATTTAATTATTGGGGTAGATGGAATTGGTAAAAGTTTATTAGCTAAGGAATTTGCTATAAATATTTTAGGTAAAAATATTTATAGAGATTATATAGATATTGTTAATTATAAGATTGATAAATCTTCTTTCGGAGTAGATGAAGTGCGAAGTATTATAGATGAAGTTAATAAAAAACCTTTTGAGGGAGACAAGAAAGTTATAATTATAAATAAAGGAAATAAATTAACTGTACAAGCACAGAATACTCTTTTAAAAACAATAGAAGAACCACCAAAAGGTGTATATATAATAATACTTTGTGAAAATAGTGAAGTAATCTTAGAAACAATAAAATCTAGATGTCAAATACATAAATTAACCCCATTACATTTAAATGAGATGAAAGAGTTTATAGAATTACACTTTGGTGATGTAGATAAAGAAATTAAAAATACACTTATATCTTTTAGTCAAGGCATACCTGGAAAGGTTAAAAAGTTTTTAAAAGAAGAAAACTTTATGCAAATAAGAGAGGTTATAATTGAGTTATTAAGGGATATAAATATTAGAAATGAAAATTTAGTTATTAAGTATGAGAGTATCTTGTTAGATAAAAATAAGGAAATAGAGACTGTTTTAGAAACACTAATGTATTTTGTTAGAGACATTATGGTATTTAAAGAGGTTGAAAACAAAGAGCTAATAATAAATAAAGATAAAATAGAAAAAATTTCTGAATTATCAAACATGATGTCATATAAAAAACTTAAAAAAGTCATTGAGGTTATAGATAAAACTAGATTTAATATTAAAAGTAATATTAATACAACTATAACCTTAGATGTTATGCTTATAGAGTTATTGGAGGGTTAATATGATAAAGGTTATAGGAGTACGTTTTAAGAAAGCAGGAAAAATATATTATTTTGATCCAAATGAAATTGATGTTAAAAAAGGTAATCATGTAATTGTCGAAACAGCAAGAGGAATAGAATTTGGAGAATGTGTTATAGATAAAAAACAAATTTCTGAAAATGAAATAGTATCTTCTTTAAAATTAGTATTAAGGGTTGCGGATAAAGAGGATATAAAAAAGCACAAAGAAAATAAACACAAAGAAAAAGAAGCATTTGAAATATGTTTAAAGAAGATAGATGAGCATAATTTAAATATGAAGTTAATAGATGTGGAATATACTTTTGATAATAATAAAGTTATATTTTATTTTACAGCTGATGGAAGGGTAGATTTTAGAGAGTTAGTAAAAGATTTAGCAACTATATTCAAAACTAGAATTGAACTTAGGCAAATAGGGGTCAGAGATGAAGCTAAAATGATAGGGGGGCTTGGTCCTTGTGGTAGACCTATGTGTTGTTCTTCATTTTTAGGAGATTTTGCATCTGTATCAATAAAAATGGCTAAAGAACAAAATCTATCGTTAAATCCAACAAAAATATCTGGAATTTGCGGAAGACTTATGTGTTGTTTAAACTATGAACAAACTACTTATGAACATATAAGAAAAAAACTTCCTAAGATAGGGGCGATTGTAAAAACTGAAATAGGAGAAGGAGAAGTTATTGCTAACAGTGTTGTAAAAGAAAGTGTTAAAGTTAAGTTGTCTTTAAAAGACGAAGAAATTTTAAAAACTTTCAATATACAAGACATAGAGCTTGTTTCAGGGGAGTTTGAAGATACAATAGATGAAAAAGATATAAAATTAGAATTAGAAGATGATATAGATAAAAAATTTATTAAGGATTTGTTTAGTGGAAACTAGGAGGAATGCTATGAAATCTTTAATAACGGTGTCTAATATAAAAAAAATAGAAGATGTAAATAAAATAAAAAAAGCTATCAGTAGTAATGAAGGTGTTATCGCTTGCGAAATTCACAAAGAAACAGGTGAAATAAATATAGTATTTAACGAGCAGTTTACAAAGATAGATTATATAAAATATTCGATAGAAGATTTAGGGTATATTGTTCTATAAATAGAAAAATTAAGCAAAAGACTTTAAACTTATGCAAAAACATGATAAAATTATTTTGGTGTTTTAAACACCTTAAAATTTCAGGAGGTGGCTATTATGGCTTTTAAAATTGAAGAAAGTTGTGTAAGCTGTGGAGCTTGCGCATCAGAATGTCCAGTTAATGCAATTTCACAAGGAGACAATATATTTGTAATTGATGCAGATACTTGTATCGATTGTGGAAACTGTGCTAACGTTTGTCCAGTTGGAGCACCAGTTCAAGAATAATTGTTAGTAGACCGCTTTGCGGTCTATTTTTTTGCTTAAAAATCAAGAAGTATAACACTCATAGCCTTATATTTATCGTCTTTATTTAGATGGAAAGTATTTGAATTTATTTTTTTTACGTTATCCATAGATAGTATAAAGTATTCAGGTCCATCTAATTCTATAGATAGAAAAGGAGTTTTATAATGCATAGGCATGATTAATTTAGGTTGTAAACTTCTACATATTTTAGCAGCTTCTTTTCCATTTATAGTATAATGCCCACCAATAGGAATGAACAATACGTCTATAGTTTTATATAGTTTACCTATAGTTTCATCAGATAAATAATGTCCTAAATCTCCTAAATGACAAAGTCTCAATCCTTCTAAGTCATAAATAAATATAATATTTTCTCCTCTTAGAGTTCCTTTTTTCTTGTCATGATAACTTAAAAGTCCTTTTATATTACAAAAAGGAAAAGAATATTCACCAATTGTAGTTATAATGCTACAATCTTTCCAAGCATCATCAATGTAAAAATGGTCAAAATGATTGTGACTAATAGTTAATATATCTACGTTTCCTTTAAAACCTAAGTATCCAAGTTCACAACTAAAAGGATCAATTAAAATTCTTTTACCAAAAGAGGTTTTTATTAAAAATGAAGAATGGCCAAGCCATTTTATTTGCATTTTAAATCACATCCATAAATTAAATTTTATTTTTAATTTTTTCCTTAAAATAAAAAAATAATCATATTAATATATAAAGCTTAAAATTATATATTGAAATTTAATGAGGTGATTTAGATGTTATGTGAAATTTGTTCTAGAAAAGAAAGTAGTGTTCATATAGTTAAAGTTATAGAAGGAAATAAAATTGAAAAATGGTTATGTTCTGAATGTGCTAATAAAAATTCAAATTCAAAAGTATATTCGTTAATACAAACAGAATTACCAGATATTGCAAATGAAAATTTATCAATAGTATTAATGGATAATAAAAGTGGATTAAATAATGAATTAAAATGTATTAATTGCAATACTAAATATAGCGAATTTAAAGAAAATTCTTTATTAGGATGTAGCGAATGTTATAGCATTTTTAGAAAAAGTATAGATGAAATTTTTTTTAATATTTATGGCGATGTAGAGTATATAGGCAAAATACCTTTAAAAGAAAATGAAGTTATTATAAATAATAAAAAAATAATAAAATTAAAAGAAGAACTAAAAATGGCAATTTTAAAAGAAGAATATGAAAAAGCTGTTTTAATAAGAGATGAAATAAAGCTTTTAGAAGATAAAAATAATAAATAGAAAGGAAGTTTTATATGAGTTGGATAACAGATGTCTTTGATAATAGCATAATTATAAATTCTAAAATTAGTTTATCTAGAAATATTAAGGAAATTCCTTTTACCAATAAATTAGAAGATAATGTTGGAAGGAAAAATGTTAATGATGTGGAAAATATAATTTACAGTAATAGAGAAGTTTTTAATGGCTTTAAATTTATTAAATTATGGCAAGATGAAGAAAATTTAAGTAGTTTAAGTTATGAAAAATTATTAATTGATTATCAAGTAATAAAAAACAGTACAAAGTCAGGGTTTGGAATAGATAGGGATGAAACTATTACTATTATGGTAAATGGAGATAATCATTTAAAGTTTCAATATATAAGTAGTGAGTTAGACTTAGAAAAAGGATTTAATGAAATAAGTAAAATAGATTATTTGTTTGAAGAAAATTTAAGATATGCTTTTGATGAGAATTTAGGATATTTAACAAATAATATTATGGAGTTAGGATTAGGTTTAGAAATTAGTGTAATGATTCATTTACCTGCATTAAAACTTAATAAAAAAATTAAAAACTTAACAAAAGAGATTTTAAAATTAGATATTTATATTGAAGAAGTATTTGATGAAAGCATAGAAAATTGCAGTAATATTTATAAAATATATAATACTAAATCAATAGGATTGTCTGAAAAAAATATTATCGCTAAATTTAAAACTGTTGTAGAACAAATTATTTTAAAAGAACAACTTGAGAGAGAAATTTTATTTAATAATTTTAAATTTAAAGTTTTTGATAATGTATTTAGATCTTATGGTATTTTAAAAAATTCTCATATAATTTCACAAGAAGAAGCATTTAAATTACTTTCAAGTGTAAGAATGGGCATAGAAATGTCAATAATAAATAATATTGATAAAAAAATTTTAAATAAGTTATTGGTAAATATGCGACTTTCAGCTTTAAAAAACATATTTAAGAATAATATTAATGGAAATGGAGATATAGAAAGAGCACAATATATAAGAGATAATTTGCCTAATAACTTATAAATTGTGGAGGTGCTTTTTTGTTATTTGGAAAATTTACAGAAAGAGCTCAAAGGGTTCTTTTAAGTGCTAATGAATATTCTAACAAATTAAAACATGGTTATATAGGAACAGAGCATATACTTTTAGGGATTTTAACTATTGAAGGAAAAAGTAAAGAAATTTTAAATACGTATAATTTACATGTAGATAATATTAAAAAATTACTACTAGAATTTGTTGGAGAGGGTGATGTTGAATATTTTAATGGAGAAATTCCTTTAACTCCAAGAACGAAAAGGATTTTTGATAATAGCATAAGTGAAGCTAGGAATTTGGGGCATAATTATATAGCGCCAGAACATATATTACTTTCTTTAAGCAATGATGAAGATAGCGTAGCATATACTCTTTTATGTAATTCTAATATTAGTTTTAATAAATTAAAAAATGAATTAATGGAACACTTATCTAAAAATAATAATATCAATAATAAAGAAATGACTTCAAAAATATCAGATAGAGAAAACACACCCATATTAGATAAATTCTCAAAAGATTTAACTGACCTAGCTTTTAAAGGTAAAATAGATCCTATAATTGGACGAGATGAAGAAACACAAAGAGTACTTGAGATTTTGTGTAGAAGAATAAAAAATAATCCTTGTTTAATAGGAGAACCTGGAGTTGGTAAAACTGCAATAGTAGAAGGATTAGCAGAAAAAATTGCAGAGGGAAACATACCAGAAATACTAAAAGATAAAAGAATATTAAGTTTAGATTTATTAGGTATGATATCAGGATCTAAGTATAGAGGGGAATTTGAGGAAAGATTAAACAAGGTAATAGAAGAGACAATAAAAGATTCAAATGTAATTTTATTTATAGATGAAATTCATACTATAGTAGGTGCTGGTGGAGCAGAAGGGGCGATAGATGCAGCTAATATATTAAAACCTTTTTTAGCAAGGGGAGAAATAAAATGTATAGGTGCAACTACTATTAATGAATATAGAAAACACATAGAAAAAGATTCAGCATTGGAAAGAAGATTTCAACCAGTTAATGTTAAAGAGCCAGATAATAAAGAAACACTAAAAATATTAACGGGTATTAGGGATAAATATGAAGTACATCATGGAGTAAAAATTACAGATCAAGCTTTAAAAGAAGCTGTTTATTTAGCAGATAGATATATTACGGATAGATACATGCCAGATAAAGCTATTGATCTTATTGATGAGGCTGCCGCAAAGGTTAGAATAAATAATTTAACTACGCCTTCAAACTTAAAGGATTTAGAAGGAAATTTGGAAAGTATAATAAAAGAAAAAGAAGATGCTATTTCACTGGAGGATTTTGAAAAAGCAGCCAAGCTTAGAGAAGATGAGATTGATTTAAAAAATAAATTTAATGATATGAAAAAAGACTGGTCAACTAAAACATCTGTGAAAAAACATGTAGTAGATAAAAATGAAATAGCTAAGGTAGTTTCTAAATGGACTAGTGTTCCAGTAGAAAAATTAACTCAAAGTGAAGCGGAAAAACTATTAAATTTAGAAAACATACTTCATGAAAAGATTATAGGACAAAATGAGGCAGTTAAATCTGTTGCAAAAGCTATAAGACGAGCAAAAGTAGGATTAAAAAACCCAAATAGACCAATAGGTTCATTTTTATTCTTAGGACCAACTGGTGTGGGAAAAACAGAATTATCTAAAGTTCTAGCTCAAACCATATTTAATGATAAAAATAATATAATTAGAATAGATATGTCTGAATATATGGAAAGAAACTCAATTTCAAAATTAATAGGATCCCCTCCAGGATATGAAGGATATAAAGAAGGTGGACAGCTTACAGAATTAGTGAGGAAAAATCCATATTCTGTAGTTTTATTTGATGAAATTGAAAAAGCAACACCAGATATTTTTAATATATTTTTGCAAATACTTGAAGATGGTAACTTAACTGATGGAAAAGGAATGAATATTAGTTTTAAAAATACAATTATAATAATGACTTCTAATGTAGGTGCACATACTGTCAAAAAACAAAAAAGTTTAGGCTTTTCTACTAAATCACACTTAGATGAAAATGAACATGAAAAAATGAAAAATCAAATAATGGATGAACTTAAAGTTAATTTTAAACCTGAATTTTTAAATAGAATTGATGATATTATAGTTTTTGAATTATTATCTGAAAAACATTTAAAAGAGATATTAGGTTTAATGATTAACTCTATACAAAATAGATTAAATCATAAAAACATAAAATTATTATTTGAAGAAGAAAGCAAAGAACTATTAATTAAAAAATGCAAGGATTTTTCTTATGGAGCCAGACCTTTAAGGAGAATACTAATAAAAAATTTAGAGGATAAATTAAGTGAAGAAATATTAAAAGGAAATATAAAACAAGGAGATACAGTTAAGGTTCTAGCATTAAATAATGAAATAAATTTTAAAGTAATTATATGATTTTTTAACTTTTTTTAAATAAATTAAACTTTTACTAAATAGCATTGACTAATAATTTTCACTAGAGTATTATTTGAAAAGTAATATATACCTCGGTAGGGGAGGTTACTACAAAGATACGGGTTGCTACCGTGAAAAGGTGGAAACACTTTTAACTGGTTAGCAGGTCTTGCCGAACAAAGAAGGCTTGACTTAATGCAACTTCATTGCTTTGCAGAGCCAAAACTTGGACGAGAAAGAGTATGATTTCATGCCCTCATCACGTTTAAGTTTGGATGAGGGTATTATTTTTTGTTCAATTATATGTTGTTCATGGAGGTGAGAAACTTTGGAGGGTGATGATTATCCCTTGAATAATAGAATTAAAATATTGAATATTGGTAGAGTTATAAAAAGTTTCTCCCAAGCAATTACAACATATTTAACAATCTATTATTCATACAGATTAACCTTAAAAATTGTTTAAAATAACTAAGCTATAAGGAAAGTTAATCTTAAAATAGTTATATACAAGGGAGATAATGTATGAAAAAAAAATCAATAAATAATAATTTATATGAAAAGGTAAATAATAATTTAATTAATTTTAGTAATATTACTTTAGATGGTGTATGTGAAAAATTAGATACAACGATAAACGGATTAAAACAAGAAAAAGTAGATGAAAGAATTGATGAATATGGAAAAAATGAACCACATGAAGAGAAAAAAACTCCAGTTATAATACAATTTTTAAAAGCTTTTGCTAATCCATTTATTTTTGTGTTATTAGCAATTGCAATTATATCTACTTTTATAAATGTTATACTTGCAGCTCCTAAGGATAGAAGTTGGACAGAAATAATAATTATAGGAATAATGATAAGCGTTAGTGGTATTATTTCATTTTCACAAGAATACAAATCTCAAAAAGCGGCAGAACAATTAAAAGCATTAGTTAAAACAACTTGTGCAGTTAAAAGATATGATACTGACTTTGAAGAGAAAAATATGACAGAGTTAGTACCTGGAGATATTATTAAACTAGCAGCAGGAGATATGATACCAGCAGATCTAAAAATAATAGCTTGCAAAGATTTGTTTATAAGTCAATCATCGCTTACAGGAGAATCGGAACCTGTAGAAAAATTTGAATATAATGATTTAAAGACTTCTAATATTGCAGATTTAAAAAATATATGTTTATTAGGAACTAATGTTATAAGTGGTACTGCTGTAGCAGTAGTTATTGGAACGGGACAAAATACTTATTTTGGCACAATGCAAACATCTTTATCAGAAAAGAAGGAAAAGACAAGCTTTGATAAAGGTGTAGATAGTGTAAGTAAGCTATTAATAAAATTTATGATAGTAATGGTCCCTGTAGTATTTATAATAAATTGGTTTGATAAAGGAAGTTTTTTATCAGCGTTAATGTTTGCTATTTCTGTAGCAGTTGGTTTAACTCCAGAAATGTTACCAATGATTGTTTCAGCTAATCTTGCTAAAGGCGCATTGGTAATGTCTAAAAAGAAAACTGTAGTAAAAAAATTAAGTGCTATACAAAACTTTGGAGCTATGGATATTCTTTGTACAGATAAAACAGGAACATTAACTATGGATAAAATAATAGTTGAGAGACATTTAGATGTTCATGGTAACGAAGATGATAGGGTTTTAAGACATGGTTATTTAAATAGTTACTACCAAACAGGACTTAAAAATCTTATGGATATAGCTATTTTAGAGTTTGGTAGAGAAATAGGTTTTAAAAATCTAGAAGATAAATATGAAAAAGTAGATGAAATTCCTTTTGATTTTACAAGAAGAAGAATGTCAGTAGTTTTAAAAGATAAAGATGGAAAAGAGCAATTAATAACTAAAGGTGCAGTAGAAGAAATGTTATCAATTTCTACTTTGGCAGAATATGAAGGAAAAGTAGTATGTTTAACTGATGAACTTAAAAAAGAAGTAATGATGCACGTTAAAAGTCTAAATTCTAAGGGAATGAGAGTTATAGGAATAGCACAAAAAAATGATTTGTTGAAAGATCATACTTTTGGTATAGATGACGAAAATAATATGGTTTTAATGGGTTTTATAGGATTCTTAGACCCACCAAAAGAATCAGCAAAAGAAGCTATTAAAGCTTTAAATAATTACGGTGTAAATGTAAAAATATTAACTGGAGATAATGAAATAGTAACTAGAAAGATATGTGAAGATGTTGGATTAAATGTGGACAACATTTTACTTGGTATAGAAATAGAAGATATGTCTGATGAGGAAATATTAAAAGCTTCTGAATATACAGCGGTTTTTGCAAAATTAGCTCCAATACAAAAAGCTAGAATAATAAAAGTATTGAAAAATGGTGGTAAAACAGTTGGCTTTATGGGCGATGGAATAAATGATGCAATAGCTCTAAAAGAATCAGATGTTGGAATATCAGTAGATACAGCAGTGGATATAGCAAAAGAAGCAGCAGATATAATTTTATTAGAAAAAGATCTTATGGTTTTAGAAAATGGTGTAATAGAGGGACGTAGAATTTTTGGAAATATTAAAAAGTATATAAAGATGACTGCAAGTTCAAACTTTGGTAATGTATTTAGTGTATTAATAGCCAGTGTATTTTTACCATTCTTACCTATGATGCCAGTTCAATTATTATTACAAAATTTAATTTATGATATATCACAAGTAGTAATTCCTTGGGACAATGTAGATGAAGATTTTTTAAAAGAACCAAGAAAATGGAGTGCAGATGATATAGGTAGATTTATGGTGTGGTTTGGACCTACAAGTTCAATTTTTGACATTTTAACTTTTCTAACAATGTGGTTTATATTTGGATGGAATTCAATGAATCATCAAGCCGCGTTCCATACAGGATGGTTTATAGAAGGATTGGCAACACAAATTTTAGTAGTTTATATGTTAAGGACTAAAAAAATTCCATTTATACAAAGTAATCCTGCAAAACCTATTATAAACTGTACAATATTAGCAATACTAATCGGTTTCGTAACCCCGTTTACTGCAATAGGTTCAGCTTTAGGTTTTACAAAAGTTCCTTTAATATATTTTGGCTTTATAGCAATAGTTGTAATTTTATATTGTTTAACAACTCAATTTGTAAAGAACTTATATATAGAAAAATTTAAAACTTGGTTGTAAAAATAAAACCTATAGTATAGACAATTATAAAATGTACCCTATAGAATAGACACTATAAAAAAAGTCTAATCTATAGGGTTTTTAATTAAATAAAATTGTTACATAAGTCCTGTTTCTTCCATTTTTTCTTCTAAGAATTCATTAGCTTTTGCTAATCTCTTTTTAAGGAATAATCCTATAAATAACGCTATGAACAAATAGATTAATAGTATTAATAAATCTTGTATTAACACAGGGTTATAAACACCACCAACAGATTCTCTCATGGCACCAATTGCATAAGTGAAAGGCAGTAATGGATTTATAGCTCTAAAAAATGGTGGTGTTACTTCTATAGGGAAAGTACCTCCAGAAGCAGAAACTTGTAAAACCAATAAAATTACTGACATGGCTTTACCTAAGTCACCGAATGTAGAAACTAAGGTATAAATCATAATACTAAATATAAAGCTGCAATATAGCGCTATTAGTACGAATAAAATCTTATTTATACAATATATTTTAAGTAAAAACAAATCTCCTAAACTAACTATAAGAGCTTGTACTAAGGCTATTGTTAAAAAAGTTAAATATCTACTAATATAAATTTCATAAGATTTTAGGTTCTGTAAGTTATCATCTTCATGAACATGAGTTGATAACAAAGAAACCAATAAAAGTGCACCTACCCAAAGAGCTAAGACAGTATAAAAAGGAGTCATAGCAGAACCGTAATTTGGTATAGGGTAAATTTTATCTGTTTTTATATCAACAGGACTAGATAAAAATTCGCTTTCTTCTTTTGCATTAGCTTTTAATAAATCAAAAACTTTATTGAATTTATCTTCTGAAGATACGTCTTTTAGATTAGTAACTGTTGTATGTAGTATAGACTTTGCGTTTACTAAAGCTTCTTTTGCACTTTTAAGCCCTTGAGAACCGTGAAGAGTTCCAGTAGATAAGCTTGAAAGCACATTATTTACATTAGGTAAGATAGCTGAAGTATTTTGCAAAATTTTTACTGTGTCATTAAGTCCATCATAAACACTATTTGTAATACTATTTATTTCATTAGAAACTGTTGAATCATAAATATTTATAGAATTTTTAATAGTGTTGTTAATTTCAGAACTTTTATTAGTTAATTCTTCTAATTTGTCTTTAGGAATTATAGAATTACTATTTACAGTGTCTGTGATTTTCGTTAATAAATTAGATAAATTTGTTATATATGTTTGAACTTTGTTTAAAGGTTGAATTAAATTATTAATAGCGTGAATATTATGTTTTGAATTAAATGTGTTTAAAACATCTTTAATATTACTTATTATATTTAAAAGTGAATTACAGTTATTTTTAGCTTTTTGAAATAATTCAAAAGAATTAGTTTTGTTAGTATCAATTTCTGCAATAGCTGTTTTTAGATTAGCATCTATTGTTTTTGATAAATTATCAACTGCAACTAATTGTTCTCTAATTAAAGATTTAATATTTGACATACTTTCTTTTGATTTAAGTATTAAATCTTGGCTTTTTGTTGAAATATCAGAAGATTTATTTACTAAATCACTAAAAATAGGTAATGATGATTGTAAATTTTTAATAGTATCATCTAAGGAGGTTGCTCCATTATAAAAACCATCAATACTATTAGTAAAGTTGTCCATATTATTATCTATATCGCTTAGAATATTGATAAATTTGTCTATTTGAGGTTTATTATCCTTTAGTTTTGCGCTTGTCTGCTTAAGAATAACAAGTACAGTTTCCGAAGAAGCTTGTATAAATGCTTTGTTAACTTCAGATTGTAAGGTAGATATACCTTTATCTGTTATTTTAGGTGCTATAGCATTAATTTTTTCATTTACAGAATAAATTAATTCAGGTCTTTGTAAGTTTCCAGTTAAGACGCTAGATATTCTTTCACTAAAATCTTTGGGAACTAGTACGCTAGCATAATATTTCCCAGATTTAACGCCTGATTTACCTTCGTCTTCAGAAACAAAACACCAACCTATTTTATCATTAGATTTTAACTTATCTATCATTTGATTTCCTATGTTTGTGTTTGCGTCTTTTACAATGGTTCCATCATCATGATTAGTAATGGCAACTTTTATTCCATTAGTATTTCCGTATGGATCCCAACTAGCTTTTATATTAAACCAAGCATAAAGTGATGGCAATATCATTAAGCCTATAATTATTGATAAAGCTACCCAGTTAGTAACAACTTTTGTTATATCACGTTTATAGAGTGACCAAATTTTTTTCATATTTATAACCTTTCTAAACTTAACAAATTTATAGAATAAAAATATTTTATTGTATTATTAATAATTTAAAAGTGCATTTTAATTTTGTAATTATTCAGATAACGTATATTTTATGATTTTATGACTAATAAGTCAAATATAAAATATGGAAATTTAAATCAAGTGTTAATTAATAATTAATACTATCTAATATTTAAGAGTGTTATAATGATTATAATAGAATATAATTTAAAACAATAAATTCATAATATATATTGTTATGGAGGTAATCATGAGTAAAGAAATAAAAAATTTAGATTTAATGATAATTGGTGGAGGTCCAGCAGGGCTTACTGCATCTATATATGCTTCTAGGGCTAAAATCAGTATGATTTTAATTGAAGATGCTATTTTAGGAGGTCAAGTAAGAAATAGTTATTCAATAGAAAATTATCCTGGTTTTAAAAATATAGAAGGTGATAAGCTAGCGTCATTAATGCAAGAACAAGCAGAAGAACAAGGAGCGATTATAGATGAATTTGATTATATAGAGAGGGTAAAATTATCAAATTTAGAAAAAGAAATTGAAACATCAAATTATATTTATAAGGTTAAAGCTTTAATAATAAGCACAGGTGCAACACCTAGAAAATTACCTATACCAAGTGAGGAAAAGTTTTTGGGAAGAGGAGTCCATTACTGTGCTATATGCGATGGTGCTATGTACACAGATAAAATAGTAGCTGTAGTTGGTGGAGGTAATTCTGCACTAGAAGAAGCTAATTTTTTAACTAAATTTGCAAAAAAGGTAATAATGATAAGAAGACATGAGTATTTTAATGGAGAAGCATCTCTTATTAAAGAAGTAGAAGATAATTCTAAAATAGAGATAATGTATAATTTTGATTTAATTGATGTATATGGTGACACTTTTATCGAAGGGGCTAAAATAATAAATACTAAAACTAATGAAAAATCAGATTTAAAGATTGATGGTGTTTTTGGTTATATAGGAACGGAACCAAAAACTAAATTATTTAAAGATTTTATTAAACTAAATAAGCAAGGATATATAATTACTGATGAAAATATGCAAACTAATATAAAAGGCGTTTATGCAGCAGGAGATGTTCGAGAAAAAGAATTTAGACAAATAACAACTGCAGTAGCAGATGGTACTATTGCAGCATTGCATTTAGAAAAGTATATAAATAAATAGGGAGGATAATATAATGATAAAAGTATATTCAACATCATGGTGTCCATCATGTATTAAATTAAAAAAATATCTTGAGTTAAAGGGAAAAAAATATGAAGAAATAAACGTTGCAGATAAACAAGAAGATAGGGAGATTGTTATGAGGGTTTCAGGTCAAAGAACAGTACCTGTATTAGATGTAAATGGAAAGATTATAGTAGGATTTAAAAAACAAGATATTGATAAAGCTTTGGAGGGGTAATATGTTCCAAGATATATGTGATGATAGAAATGTGTATAAAAATTTTATAAATGGAATTTGGACACAAACAAAAACTAAAAATTTTATAGAAATAAAATCGCCTATAGATAATTCTTTAGTAGGAAAAATCAATAGTATGAGCAAAGATGAAGTTGAAGAAACTATAAAAATAGCTAAAGAGGCTCAAAAAAGTTGGAGAAATGTACCTATAAATGAAAGAGCAGCTATACTTCATAAAGCCGCTAAAATATTAGAAGAAAATACAGAAAAAATTTCTGAAATATTAGTAAAAGAAATTGGTAAAGATAAAAAAAGTTCCATATCAGAAGTAAAAAGAACGGCTGATTATATTAAGTTTACTGCTGATGCAGCTAAAAATATGGAAGGAGAGACCATACCAGCTGATAATTTTCCTGGTTTTAATAGGAGTAAAATTTCAGTTATAACTAGAGAACCGTTAGGTGTGGTTTTAGCAATTTCGCCATTTAATTATCCTATTAATTTAGCTGCGTCTAAAATTGCACCAGCATTGGTAGGTGGAAATAGTGTTGTGTTAAAGCCTGCTACTCAAGGTTCTATAGCTGCTTTATATCTTGTAAAGGCGTTTGAAGAGGGAGGCATTCCTAAAGGTGTATTAAATGTTATTACAGGTAGAGGAAGTGAAATTGGTGACTTTTCAGTTACACATCCATTAATAGACTTTATAAACTTTACAGGGAGCACAGAAATTGGAATTAGAATTTCTCAGATAACTTCCATGAAGCCTCTACTTATGGAGCTAGGAGGAAAAGATGCTGCTATTGTACTTGAAGATGCAGATTTAGATTTAGCAGCAAAAAATATAGTTTCAGGAGCATATTCTTATTCAGGTCAAAGATGTACTGCGGTAAAAAGAATTTTAGTAATAGATTCTGTAGCGGATAATTTAGTTGAAAGGCTTAAAAGAGAAATAGAAAAATTAAAAGTTGGCAATCCTTTAATAGATGAAGTAGATATAACTCCTCTTATAGATGAAAATGCTGCTAATTTTGTAGAAGAACTTATAAAAGATGCAAGGGATAAAGGGGCGCATCTAGTTGTTGGAGGAAAAAGAGAGGATAATTTAATTTATCCAACTTTATTTGATAAAGTTACTTTAGATATGAGATTAGCTTGGGAAGAGCCTTTTGGACCAGTACTTCCTGTAATAAGAGTTAATAGTATTGATGAAGCTATAGACATAGCCAACAAATCTGAATATGGACTACAATCTTCTGTATTTACTCAAAATATAAATTCAGCGTTTAATATTGCTAATAAACTTGAAGTAGGAACAGTTCAAGTTAATAATAAAACAGAGAGAGGCCCAGATCATTTTCCATTTTTAGGAGTAAAGGCATCTGGAATAGGAACTCAAGGAATAAGATATTCAATAGAAGCTATGACAAGACCTAAAGCTACAATAATAAATATAAAATAAAAGCGATGTTTTTACATCGCTTTTATTTTATATTTAACCTATTTTATTGCTTTATCTATAGCTTCTTTGTTAAATCCTACAATTACAGTTCCGTTTATATCTAAAACAGGTACACCCATTTGTTTTGAAGATTTAACCATTTCTTCTCTTGCATCCATATCATCTTGAACATTAAATTCTTTAAATTCTAATCCTCTAGACTTTAGATAAGTTTTAGCTTTAGTGCACCAAGGACAAGAATTAGTAGTATATACTTTAATCATAGAATCATCTCCCATAAATGATAAATAACAAATATTATTAAATTAACAATATTATAGAATATATAATATAATTTTACAATAAAAAAGATGTGTATAAACTTTAAAGATTACTTTATGTAACTATTATTTTCTAAATTAGAATTAATAACAAAATTACTTAATTGGCTATTTTCATATATATTTGAAAAAGAAGGGGTTATTTGGCTATTTTCTAATTTTACTGTATTTTTACCTTTTATATTTTTAAAATTTAAGTTTGAATATATATTCAAAAAATCACCTCTATTTCTTTTAAGCTTATTATGTATAAAAATTTGTGTTAATATGCATAATTTTTATGTTATTAAAAATAAAAGATTTATAAGATAATCATAAATTTTATATTATAGAACTGAAATTTTTGATATAGTATAATTTTTAAGTATAAGTAAATAATTGTGTTTTAATTTAAAAAGTGACAAAAATGTATAGTGGTCTAGACATTTTGGAATAATTTAACTATAATTGAAATGAGGTATTAATAATGATAGATAAAAATAGTCCAATTCCAGTGTATTATCAACTTAAAGAGGATATAAAAAAGAAAATTGTTGAGGGTGTTTGGAAAGTTGGCGAATGTATATCTAGTGAAAGAGAACTTTCAGAAAGTTATGGTGTTAGTAGAATGACTATTAGACAAGCTTTGGGAGAGTTAGTTCAAGAGGGAATATTAATAAGAGAAAAAGGTAAGGGTACCTTTGTATGCGATCCTAAAGTAAAACAAAAAGATATGATGAGTTTTTCAGAAATGATTAAACGGTCTGGAAGAAAACTTGAAACTAAAGTTTTAGAGTTTGAAATTATAGATACACCAGAAGAATTTTTAGAATTTTTTAATTTCGATAAATTATATAAAATAAATAGAATTAGAGCTGTAGATAGTGAAAATATTGCTAATGAAATAGTTTATATACCTTGTGATTATTGTGGATATATAGATAAAGAAATAATAAAAGGTTCTTTATTTAATATTTTTGCTGAGTTTGGTTATATAATAGATCATTCAGAGTCTTCTATAAAAGCAGTTATAATGGATGATGGCCTTAAACGTTTATTTAATGTAAAAGTTGAACTTCCACTTTTAAAAATATGGTCTAAAACTTACACAACTGAAGGGAAAATTTTATTTGTGGAAGAATCTATATATAGATCAGATAAATTTGATTTAGAAGTTAATATTTCTATGAGGGAAGGGAAAATAAAATGAGAGTAATTATAGCTAAAGATTATAATGAAATGAGCAAATTTGCAGCAGAAGAAATGGCATCAGATATTAATAAAAATCCAAATATAGTATTAGGATTAGCTACAGGTGGAACTCCTGTTGGTATGTACAAAGAACTAATAAAAATGAATAAAAAAGAAAAAGTTGATTTTTCTAATGTTAAAACTATTAATCTTGACGAGTACGTTGGATTAGATGGAGATCACGATCAAAGTTATCGATATTTTATGAATGAGAACTTATTTAATCATATAAATATAAATAAAAATAATACTTTTGTTCCAAATGGATTAGCAACTGACATAGAAACAGAGTGTAAAGATTATGATAAAAGGGTTTCTGAATTAGGTGGAATAGATGTGCAATTATTAGGAATAGGAAATAATGGTCATATAGGTTTTAATGAACCAAATGATTTCTTAAATTTAGGAACTCATTTAACAGACTTAAAAAACAATACGATAGAAGCAAATGCTAGATTTTTTGATTCTATAGATAAAGTTCCCAAAAAAGCTATAACAATGGGGCTTGGTGGAATTATGAAAGCTAAAAAAATAATTTTAATTGCTAGTGGTGAAAATAAAGCTGATATAATAGAAAAATTAGTAAATGGTAAAATAACAACACAGGTTCCAGCTTCAATGCTTCAAATGCATAATAACTTAGTAGTTATAATTGACAAGGATGCAGCTAAAAATTTGAAAGAAGCATAAAAAAACAAAATGAATTTTAAAAGAGTTTTTATTGATTTTCTATAAAAACTCTTTTTTTTATTGATTAAGTTTTTTAATATTATGATAAAATATGTTATAACAAGAATAAAAAATAAGTTATAATTAAGGAATAATTAATATTATTTTAAACATAATGGAGTGAAAGTTAATGGCTAAATTAAAGACCTTTTTTACATGTCAGCAATGTGGATATGAATCTCCTAAATGGATGGGTAAATGTCCAAATTGCAATAAGTGGAATACTTTAGTTGAAGAAGTTAAGGATAACAAGCCTATAAAACAAACTGATGTTATTAGAAATATTCCAAAACTTAGGTCTATAAGAGATATAACTTCAGGAGAAAAAGAAAGATATAATACAGGAATAAAAGAATTAGATAGAGTTTTAGGCGGAGGTCTAGTAAAAGGGTCATTAACTTTGATTTCAGGAGATCCTGGAATAGGAAAGTCTACACTATTACTACAAACAGCTAATAACATATCTAAAAAGTATGGAAAAGTTATTTATATATCAGGAGAAGAATCTGAAGAACAAATAAAAATAAGAGCTGAAAGATTAGGAGTAGATAGTGTTGATTTATATATAGTATCTGAAACTAATATGGATGTTATAGAAATTTTAATTGATGAATTAAATCCTATATTCGTAATAATAGATTCAATACAAACGATATATAAAGAGGGTGTTTCTTCAGCACCAGGAAGTGTTTCTCAAGTTAAAGAATGCTCTAATGCTATTATGAGAATTGGGAAAAATAAGGCAGTACCTTTTTTTATAGTTGCTCATGTAACTAAGCAAGGTGAGCTTGCAGGACCAAGAGTTTTAGAGCATATGGTTGATTCAGTATTATCTTTTGAGGGAGAAAGAAGTGAAGAGTTTAGAATACTTAGAACTATGAAAAATAGATTTGGAACAACTTCTGAAATTGGTGTTTTTGAAATGAGAGAAGAAGGTTTAATAGAAATATATGATCCTTCAAGTATGTTTTTAGAAGATACTAGTTTTAATCAAGAAGGTTCAATGGTCATAGGTCTTATGGAAGGAACAAGACCCCTATTAGTAGAAATTCAAGCTTTAGTGACAGAAACAAAAGCAATAATGCCAAGAAGGACTTCGGTTGGAATAGATAATGCGAGATTAAATTTAATATTAGCAGTTTTAGAAAAAAAACTTAGAATACCGTTTTACAATTGCGATGTTTATGTAAATGTGGTGGGAGGACTAAGCATAGATGGAACTACTGCTGATTTAGGTATTGCTTTAGCATTAATATCATCATCGAAAGGTAAAAGTAGCTCTTTAGAAAAAACTGTTGTAATAGGTGAAGTAGGATTAACAGGAGAAATAAGACCAATAACTTCATGTGATAGACTCGTTAATGAAGCTGAAAAAATGGGCTTTAGTAATATAATAGTGCCTAAAAGAAACATGGAAAAAATAAATAATAAGAAATTAAATGTTATTGGAATAAAGTCTTTAAGGGAAGCTGTAAATAAGATTTTTTCATGATTGGGTGATAAAGTATGAGAATAGAAAAAGATAAAGAAATTAAGAATATTTTAAAAATTATTGGGCCGGGTACTCATCTTAGAGAAGGATTAGAAAATATTTTAAGAGCTAAAACTGGAGGATTAATAGTTTTTGGTGATAGTGATGAAGTTTTGAAAATAGTTGATGGGGGATTTACTATAAATTCAGAATATACACCATCGTATATATATGAATTAGCAAAAATGGATGGTGCCATAGTCCTAAATAGCGATTTAAAAAAGATAGTTTGCGCAAATACTCAATTAGTACCAGATGCATCTATACCAACTTTTGAAACAGGTACAAGGCATAGAACAGCACAAAGAGTTGCAAGGCAAACAGGAAAAATAACTATAGCTATATCGCAAAGAAGGAATATAATAACTGTTTATAAAGGTGATTTAAAATATGTATTAAGAGATACAAGTGTTATATTGGCTAGAGCAAATCAAGCTATTCAGACTTTAGAAAAATACGTTGCAGTTTTAGATAGAGTCATAAACAACCTAAATATATTAGAATTTCAAGATTTAGTAACATTATTTGATGTTGTAACAGCTGTTCAAAGAACAGAAATGGTTATGAGGATAGTAGGGGAGATTGAAAGATATATAATTGAGTTAGGAAATGAAGGAAGGCTAATATCTATGCAGTTAAATGAATTGGTAAAATTTATAGAGCAAGATGGTATTTTGTTAATAAGAGATTATTGCAAAGATGATTTAGACCATTATGAAATATATAAAGAAATTCAAAGATTTTCATCAGAAGAGTTATTAGACTTAGAATTAATTGCAAAAGAAATGGGTCATGTATCAGTTCCTTTAGTAGACACTTTAATATCATCAAGAGGATATAGAATAATAAATAAGATTCCAAGAATACCTACAACAGTAATAGAGAATTTAATAAAGCATTTTATAGACCTTAATGCAGTTTTAGAAGCTAATACTAATGATTTAGATCAAGTTGAAGGTATAGGGGAAGCTAGGGCTAGAGCTATAAAAAATGGATTAAGAAGAATTAAAGAGCAAGTAACATTAAACAAACAATTATAAAGTAAAAAGAAGCGGTTAATTAACCGCTTCTTTTTACTTTATCCTATTCTTTTATCTAAAAGTAAATCTTCCAAGAGTGTTCATTTTATCACATTCTTTTACTAGTATATCGTATAAATTTAAATTTAAAGAATTGCATAGAGAAGTTAAGTAAAATAAATTATTTCCTAGTTCTCTTTCTATTATCTCTCTACAGTTATCGCAAAGTTCTCCATTTATATGAGAATTTAAACATTCGTTTAACATGTCTAAAGAATAGTTATCTAATGTATATTGTTTCTCCGCATTTATTTTTATACAACCACAAGAGGTTACAGCCTTAGCAACAGCTCTATTAACTCTACTTTGAGATTCTTGATATTTAGTTAGTATATCCAAAATGCTTCGATGTCTTAATAATGATTCGTCTATTGAATTTTGAAATTGGTCAAAGATAACGTCCTTCATCAGTCTCAACTCCTTTGGAAATATAAGTGACTGTTATTAATATTATAATAATTTTCTGATAATTTTGTCAATAAAGTAATTATTATTATGTTTGATTAAATAATAAATTAAAACACTTTTTTTTTATAGGGGGTCTTTTTAGGAATTTAAAGGAAAAGAGTTGGTTATACTATAAATTTAAAATTTATAGATGATAGCATATTATTCTATATGGTATAATGTTTTTAGTAAAATAAACTAAAAAATAATTTTATAACATAGAATTTATTCGTTAAATTGTGGAAATAATTACAAGTAGGAGGTGAAACATGTGTTAAAGAAATTATTTAGAATAGTGTTTACTTTAATAGGACTTGTAATTGGATTTTTAATTGCAGATTCCATATTTAATATCCAGTATGTAAAATCAATAGCATTTCTCAGAAACCCTATTTTTATGGTAATCTTATATATTTTGATAACAATTATTCCAGGACTTATACTTTTTGTAATATCACCATTATTATATAAAGGCATGGAAAAGATAATTGAAACAATAGAAAAGAGTGCTCAAAAACTTCCTGCTATAGAAATCGTATTTGGGACTGTTGGAGCTATAATTTGTCTTATAATTGTATCTTTGATTATGATACCTTTTAATAAAATATTTAATAGGACTAATAATGTAATTGCTCCAGTTATTTTTATATTAATAAATTTGTTAGCTGTTATTATAGGTGCGGATTTAGCGGTTAAAAAGAAAGATGATTTAATTGCTTTATTTGAAAGTTGGAAAAAAGTTGGTAGCAAGGATAAAAAACATAATAAGAATGTATCAAAAGGTGTATCGAAAGTTTTAGATACTTCTGTAATAATTGATGGAAGAATTTTTGACTTATGTCAAACAGGGTTTATTGAAGGTCCACTAGTAATCCCTAATTTTGTTTTAGATGAATTAAGACATATATCGGACTCTTCAGATGGTTTAAAAAGAACTAGAGGAAGAAGAGGATTGGATATACTTAATAAAATTCAAAAGGAATTAAGCATAGAAGTTGAACCTTGGGAAGGTGATTTTCCAGAAATTCAAGAAGTAGATAGTAAGCTTTTAAAACTTGCTCAGAAATTAAATGGAAAGGTTATAACTAATGATTATAATTTAAATAAAGTTGCTGAGTTTCAAGGCGTACCAGTTTTAAATATTAATGAACTTGCAAATGCAATTAAACCTGTTGTACTTCCAGGAGAAGAAATGCAATTAACTATTGTTAAAGATGGTAAAGAATCAGGTCAAGGAGTTGCATATTTAGATGATGGAACTATGATAGTTGTTGAAGGTGGAAGAAAGTTTATGGGTGAAGAAATATTGGTAACAGTTACATCAGTACTTCAAACAGCAGCTGGAAGAATGATTTTTGCAAAGCAAAAGGATTTATAAAATTTAAGAGGTTTTAATATGAAAAAGAGTGCATTAGTGCTTGCTGGTGGAAGAGGAAAACGTATGGGTTCTAGTATAAGCAAGCAATTTATAGAAATAAATAATAAACCTATAATATATTATACATTAAAAGCTTTTAAGGAATTTAAAGATATAGATGAAATAATAGTGGTTTTACCTGAAGATGAAATTGAATATTTTAAAGAAAATATAATAAATAAATATGATTTGAAGATAGATAAAATAGTTGAAGGCGGCAAAGAAAGACAAGATTCAGTCTATAATGGACTTAAATCTTTAAAGGACTGTGAAATAGTATTAATTCATGATGGAGCAAGACCTTTTGTTTCAAAAGATATAGTAAGAAAAGGAATAGGATTTGCAAAAAAATTTGGCGCTTGCGCCCCAGGAGTTATTCCTAAGGATACAATTAAAATTAAACAAAAAAATAATTTTTCAAAGCAAACTCCTAACAGGGATGATTTGTGTGCAGTTCAAACCCCACAATGCTTTAATTATGATTTAATTATGAAATGTCATGAAAAGATAAAACAAAAAAATATAACAGTTACAGATGATACTATGGTAGTTGAATGTTTTGAAGAAAAAGTTTATTTATTTGATGGTGAATATACAAATATAAAAATAACTACTCCTGAAGATTTGATATTAGCTGAATGGATGATTAAACAAAAAGATAAATCTCTATAATTATCTATTTTAGAAAATTAAGTAAGTAGATTTAAAATTTTTAGTAGCATAATAACTGAAAATTTTGTATAATATATTTATCAATTACACAAGTTAATATTAAACTATGATGAAGACTAGTAAAAACTATTATACAGAGAGAAGATACTTAGGCTGAAATATTTTCACAAGTTTTGAACCTACTTCTGAGTTATAGGCAAAAACTATCGGTTTTATACTGTTATCATAATTGGAGCACAAATTTAGGTGGTACCGCGGATATAAGTTCGCCCTAATAATTATTATTAGGCGGACTTTTTTTATATTAATAATAAATTAAGTTCCTAATTTTATTTGATAAATAAGAAATAATAAAAAGTGTTTTATAGGAGGAATTGGTTATGAAAATGTCAAATATGTTAATATCAACCTTAAGAGAAGTACCAGCAGAAGCAGAAATAGCAAGTCATAAGTTAATGTTAAGAGCTGGTATGATAAGAAAAATGGCATCAGGGGTATATAACTATATGCCGTTAGGATTAAAAGTATTAAAAAAAGTAGAAAATATAATAAGAGAAGAAATGGATAATGCTGGAGCTCAAGAGTTCTTAGGATCAGCTATGATACCATCAGAGTTATGGAAAGAATCAGCTAGATGGGATTATTATGGAGCAGAATTATTTAGATTTACAGATAGAAATGAAAGAGAGTTTTGTCTTGGACCAACGCACGAAGAAGTATTTACTGATATAGCAAGAAATGAAATAAAATCATATAAACAGCTTCCATTAAACCTATATCAAATACAAACTAAGTATAGAGATGAAAGAAGACCAAGATTTGGAGTTATGAGATCAAGAGAGTTCATAATGAAAGATGCATATAGCTTTGATAAAGATCAAGAAGGATTAGATTTAGCTTATAATAAAATGCATGATGCATATGTAAATGTGTTTAATAGATGTGGATTAGATGCAAAATGCGTTGAGGCGGATTCAGGAGCAATAGGTGGATCAAATTCAGCAGAGTTTATGGTTAAGTCAGAAGTTGGAGAAGACGATGTAGTGTTCTGTAATTCATGCAATTATGCAGCAAATATAGAAAAGGCTATAGCTGTTGCAGAAGTTTTAGAAAAAGAGGAAGCTAAAGAAACTAATAAAGTTGAAACTCCTAATGCTAGAACAATTGAGGATTTGGTTAAATTCTTCAATACAACAGAAAAGAAATTTGCAAAAACTCTTATATATAATGCAGATGGCAAAATAGTTGCTGTTATGGTCAGAGGCGATAGAGAAGCAAATGAAGTTAAAGTTACTAATGCTCTAGGTGGAGATATAGTAGAACTATCAATGGCATCAGCTGAAGAGGTTAAAAATGCAACAAATGCTGAAGTTGGATTTGCAGGACCTATAGGAATAAAAGTTGATACTATTTTAGTTGATAATGAAGTTGTTAATATGCAAAACTTTATAGTTGGTGCTAATGAAACAGGATACCATATAGAAAATGTAAATTACGGAAGAGATTTTGAAGGAGTAGTTGGAGATTTTAGAAATATTACATCAGGAGAAAAATGTCCTAAGTGTGATGGTACAATAACTATTTCAAGAGGAACTGAAGTTGGTCACATATTTAAATTGGGAACAAAATATTCAGAGTCTATGAATGCAAACTTTATAGATGAAAATGGAGAAAATAAACCATTTATAATGGGTTGTTATGGAATAGGTGTTACTAGGACTATGGCTTCAATAATAGAGCAACATCATGATGACAACGGAATTGTATGGCCTTTATCAGTTGCTCCATACCACATATCTGTTGTTATAGTTAATATAAAAGATGAAGCTCAAGTGAAAGTAGCTGAAGAAATATATAATAAATTAAAAGCTATGAGAGTTGATGTTATAATGGATGACAGAAATGAAAGAGCTGGAGTTAAATTTAAAGATGCAGATCTTATGGGAATTCCAATGAGAATTACTGTTGGTAAGAAGATAAACGAAGGTCAAGTTGAATTTAAATTAAGAAATTCAGCAGATATAGAAGTTATAAATATAGAAGATGTTTGTGAGAAAATAAATTCCCAAATTTAACTTAGAGAAAAAATATAGTAGGAGGGTAAAAGGTGAAAGTATATAATACTCTTACAAGAAAAAAAGAAGAATTTATTCCGTTAGTTCCAGGTGAAGTTAAAATGTATGTTTGTGGACCTACAGTATATAATTTTTTCCATATAGGAAACGGAAGAACGTTTATTATTTTTGACACTATTAGAAAATACCTTGAGTATAGAGGGTATAAGGTGAAATTTATACAAAACTTTACTGATATAGATGATAAAATGATAAAAAAAGCTAATGAAGAAGAAATAACTATTAAAGAACTTGGAGATAGATATATAGCTGAGTATTATAAAGATGCAGATGCTTTAAATATAAAGAGAGCAACAATTAATCCAAGAGCAACTGAGTATATAAATAAAATAATTAAATTTGTAAAAGAATTAATAGAAAAAGGATACGCTTATGAAGTAGATGGAGATGTTTATTTTTCTACTAAGAAATTTGATAAATACGGAAAGCTTTCTGGACAAAATTTAGATGATTTGCAAGCTGGAGCAAGAATAAATGTAGATGAAAGAAAAAAAGATCCAATGGATTTTGCACTTTGGAAATCTGCAAAGTCAGGTGAACCTGCGTGGAAATGTCCTTGGGGCGAAGGTAGACCTGGTTGGCATATAGAATGTTCTTGTATGGCAAAAGATATTTTAGGGGATACAATAGATATTCATGCTGGTGGTTCAGATTTAGCTTTTCCACACCATGAAAATGAAGTTGCTCAAAGCGAAGCATTAACAGGCAAAACATTTGCAAACTATTGGTTACATAGTGCTTTTGTTAATGTAAATAATCAAAAAATGTCTAAGTCATTAAATAATTTCTTTACAGCTAGGGAAATACTAGAAAAATATGATGCAGATACTATAAGATTCCTATTACTATCAGGGCATTATAGAGTTCAACTTAACTTTAGTGAAGATTTATTAGAGTCTGCTAAATCATCAATAGAGAGATTATATAATGGGGTTTCTAATCTTGAAAATTTAATTGATGAAATTAATAAAGTAGAAATGTCTGAAGAGGAAAAAGTATATTTTGAGAGTTTATCAAAATATAGAGATAGATATATTCAAAAGATGGATGATGATTTTAATACTGCAGATGCTATATCAGTATTATTTGATTTAGTTAGGGATATAAATACAAATATAACTTCAGTTTCATCAAAAGAATTAGTTGAAGGTGCTTTAAATTTAATAAGAGAGTTGGGAGCGCCATTAGGAATTTTACAAAGATCAACTAAGGGAAATTTAGCTGAAGAAATAGAAGCTTTAATTGAGCAAAGGCAACAAGCAAGAAAAAATAAAGATTGGGCTTTATCAGATAAAATAAGAGATGATTTAAAAGCTAGAGGAATAGTTTTAGAAGACACTTCTCAAGGTGTTAGATGGAAAAAAATAGATTAAAAATTTGAGGATAGGTTTAACCTATCCTCAAATTTTTAAACATAATGGAAATTTATATGTAAAGCTAATATGAAATTTTATTACTACATATATTAAAGGTGATATTTTATTGCATTTATGATAAAGTAACATTTAGATATTTTTTTATTAAGGAGATAATTATGGAAAAAAATCTTTTACATAAAATATACACTCCACAAGAAGCTAGAATGCTCAATCCTCTTCAATTAGCATTAATTGGAGATGGTGCATATGAAATTTTTATAAGAAATTATATATTAGGTAAAAATCAACAGTTATCGGCTCATAAAATACATATTAAAGCTATTGGTTATGTTAAAGCCAAAGCACAAAGCGATATAATGAATGTTATAGAAAATGAATTATTAGATGATGAATTAGCTGTATATAAAAGAGGAAGAAATACAAAATCAGCAACAGTACCTAAAAATGCTGATGTTAGAGATTATAGAGCTGCAACAGGGTTTGAAGCTTTAATTGGCTATTTATATTTGTGTAATAGCAAGGAAAGATTAGAAGTGATATTAAATAGAAGTATAGAAGTTATCGAAGAAGGAAATTAATTAAATAGGAGGAACTTTTATGGCTATTAAAGTTAAATTAATTCAGTATACACCAGAGCCAGAAAAATTAATTTCAGCAGCAGCAAAACTTTGTTATAGTGCTGTTGGAATTGATGAAATAATGGAAAATTTAACTGAAGAAAATACATCAAAGTTTTTAAATATGTTAATGTCATTAGGTCACCAATCACCTATTGAACATGTTAACTTTACTTTTGGAGTTGAAGGTGTTTCAAGAAGTCTTAGTCATCAATTGGTTAGACATAGAATTGCATCATATTCACAGCAATCACAAAGATATGTTAAATTAAATCAATTTGAGTATGTAGTACCACCGGAAATAGATAATAATAAAGAAGCAAAAGCTATATTTATCAGAAATATGGAAGAAAGTCAAAATACATATGATAAATTAGTAGGTATATTGAAAGAAAAGCATATTAAAAATGGTACTATAGAAAAGTTGGCAGAGAAAAAAGCTATTGAGGATGCGAGGTACGTTTTTCCTAATGCTTGTGAAACAAAAGTGATATTCACAATGAATGCTAGAAGTTTAATAAACTTTTTTAACCATAGATGTTGTACGAGAGCACAATGGGAAATAAGAGAAATGGCTAATATCATGTTAGAAGAAGTTAAGAAAGTTGCACCGATTTTATTTAAATATGCAGGACCTAATTGTGTAAAAGGTATATGTCCAGAAGGTAAAATGACATGTGGATTAGTAAAAGAAATGAGAGATAAGTATATTAAATAATAGAAAAACACTAGAAGAAAATATAATAGGAGTTGGAAATATGGAAAGAAAAAAATTTAAAAATAGAAGAGATAATGAGCTTAAAGGTGGTAAACCTGGAAAAAATAGAAGAGACTCTGAATTTAAATCAGTTAGAAAAGAAATTGAACCTAAGCCGGTTAGAAGAGGGAAAAATAGAAGAGATTCTGAGCCTATAATAAGAACTAGAAGAGATGAAGAGTTTGTAGAAAATAAAAGATTTATTGGTAGAAATGAAGTTTGTGAATTTGCTAATAATGCAAGAGAAGATGTTATAGAAGGAAGAAACGCTGTAATAGAAGCATTAAAATCTGATAGAACAATAGAATATTTAATGATTGCTAAAGGAACTACAGAGGGTTCAATAAGCAAAGTTATAGCACTTGCAAAAGAGAGAAAAATAGTTATAAAAGAAGTTGATAGAAGAAAATTAGATAGTTATAGTGAAACAGGATCACATCAAGGTGTAGTTGCAATAGTTACTCCGTATAATTATTCCGAAGTTCAAGATATATTAGATTTAGCACAAAAGAAAAATGAAAATCCATTTATAATAGTTCTTGATGAAATTGAAGATCCTCATAATTTAGGTTCAATCGTAAGAACAGCGGAGTTATGTGGTGCTCATGGAATAATAATACCTAAAAGAAGAAATGTTGGAGTTACTCAAACTGTTTATAAATCTTCAGTTGGAGCAATAGAACATATGAAAATAGCTAAAGTTACTAATATTAATGTAGTATTAGATCAATTAAAAGATTTAGGGATTTGGGTATACGGTGCTGATATGCATGGAAAACAATATAGTTATGAAACTAATTTTTCAGGCCCTTGTGCATTAGTTATAGGTAGTGAAGGAAAGGGTATGTCAAAATTAACAACTTCAAAATGTGATATGCTTGTAAAAATTCCTATGGTTGGAAAAATAAACTCTTTAAATGCATCTGTTGCAGGTGGTATAATGATGTATGAAATACTTAAATCAAGAATAAGTAAAAAATAATTAAAGTAGAGTGATTGTGTTGAGATTTATATTTATTGATGGTTACAATGTTATAAATAGTTGGCCAAATTTAAAAGAGATTAAAGAGTATAACTATGGACAGGCTAGAAAAGATTTATTAGATACTCTACAAAATTATTCTAGTTTTAATCAGTGTAAAATTTACTTAGTATACGATGCACATAAAGTTAAGGGAAACATAGAAAAACAAGAGGAAATGGGTGGAGTTACAGTTGTTTTTACCAAAGATGGAGAAACGGCTGATAGTTTTATAGAAAAAAAGGTAAATGATATTGGTAAAAAGGTAGAGGTAACTGTTGTTACCTCTGATAACTTAGAACAACAAACGATTTTTCAAAGAGGAGCTACTAGAATGTCTTCTTTGGATTTTTATAATGAAGTTCTTATAATAAATCAAAAGATAAGAAAAAAAGCTGAGAAGTGTATGATTGGGAATAAAAAAAATCTTTTAGGCGATAGATTAGAAGAAGATGTTTGGATTAAACTTGAAGAAATGAGAAGAAGCAAGTAAAAATATTAATTTAAATAAATATCTTAATCGGTATCTAAAAGGGGGAAGTTTATGGGTAGTAACAGACATAGCTTTGAAGAATTTGAAAATAAAAATGATGAAGATATAGTTTTAGAGGCAAGGCAAGGAAATGACTTGGCGCAAGAATACTTAATAAATAAATATGAAAACTTTGTTAAGTCAAAAGCTAGGTCCTACTTTCTTATAGGTGCCGATAAAGAAGATATTTATCAAGAAGGCATGATAGGACTTTATAAAGCTATAAGAGATTATAAAACAGATAAATTAACATCTTTTAAAGCTTTCGCTGAATTGTGTATTACAAGACAAATAATTACAGCTATAAAGACTGCAACTAGACAAAAGCATATACCATTAAATACTTATGTTTCATTAAATAAACCTATATATGAAGAAGAATCAGAAAGAACATTAATGGATGTTATATCTGGAATTAAAATATCAGATCCAGAAGAGATGATGATAAGTAAGGAAAAGATGGAGCATATAGAAAAAGAAATACAAAAAGCCCTATCAGAATTAGAAATGGAAGTGTTAATGTCATACCTAGATGGTAAGTCTTATCAAGAAATTGCATGTGATTTAGATAGGCATGCAAAGTCTATAGATAATGCGCTTCAGAGGGTAAAAAGAAAGCTTGAAAAGTGTCTTGATAACAAGTAAAATATTACCGAAAAAATATTGACAAAAAAACGAAATGCTAGTAA
>X256_Zander__coassemble_18_pt1 | contig 37714 bp, 26 predicted proteins | sample X256_Zander__metabat2_high_PE_003 | metagenome-assembled genome bin X256_Zander | reverse complement strand
TGTAAAGATTTATCTTTGTATCTGCCTTAACAGAATATCCAGGTTTTGGGCTAATATCAGTGATAATCTTACCACTTCCCTCAATTTCATACTTTAACCCAGCTTTATCTAATAATTTTTTAGCTTCTCCTATTTCAAGACCTCTAACTTCTGGTATAACAGTACTTCTTGATATTGATTCCTCTTCACTTTTCTTTGGGAAAAGTGAAGGGTCTAAATAATTAAATACATCGTTAAATAGCATATGAGCTATTGGTGTTGTTATTTGTCCTGCATAATATGCACCATTACTTGGTTCATCTATAGTTATCATTATACTTACTTTAGGATCACTTGCAGGTGCCATTCCAACGAAAGATGACATATATTTTCCTGGTTCATACGTTCCTGTGTTAGGATTAACCTTTTGAGCAGTTCCTGTTTTTCCTGCTATTTCATATCCTTCTATATATGCTTTTTTACCTGAGCCTTCTGATACAACTTTTTCTAAATAATCTCTAAGTTTTGCACTTTTTTCTTTACTGACAACTTCTTTGCTTTCTACTTCAAATTCCTTTTCTACCTTCCTTTCCCCATCTCCTGAAACGCCTACTAATTGTTTCATTATATGAGGCTTTATCCAAACTCCATCATTAGCTATAGCATTAAACGCTGCCAAAAATTGAATAGAGTTTACTGTATCTGTTTGTCCGAAACCTATTGTTGCTAAGTCAACTTCAGTTATATCTTTTGTTGCTTTTATTATTCCTTTTGCTTCTCCAGGTAAATCTATTCCTGTCTTCTGACCAAATCCAAATTTTTTAATGTATTCATTAAGTTTCTCTTTTCCAAGACTTCTACTTAATTCAATGAAGCCAACATTACAAGAATTTTTTAATATATCTACAAAATCTTGTTCACCATGACCACCTGATTTCCAACACTTAATTCTCCTATTTAAAACAACAGTGCTTCCAGAACAATTATATTTTTCACCTGTATCTCCTGCTCCTTCTTCCATTGCTGCAATTGATGTTATAATCTTAAATATTGAACCACACTCAAAAGTATCATTTACAACTTTATTTCTCCACATTTTTTGAAGTTTGTCCATAGATGTGCTTCCTTCAAAATTTTCTGCTCCTTCATAAGGATTATTAGGATTAAAATCAGGCTTGCTCGCCATTGCTATAACTTCTCCATTTTCAGGATTCATAACTGTTACATTAACGGATTTTGCTTTATTATCATTTAAAGCGATAGTTGCAGCTTTTTCTGCAAATAATTGAATCTTTTCATCTATTGTAAGAACAATATCCTTACCATCTACTGGTGGAGTAAAACTTGTTATTGTATATGGTAGTTCTTCGCTATTTCTACCAAGCTCTGCAATTCTAACTCCAGGTTTTCCAGATAATACATCATTATATTGAAGTTCTATTCCAGTTAATCCCTTTCCATCTACATTAGTAGAACCTAAAACATGTGCTAGAAAATTATTATTAGGATAGTATCTTTTAGTATCTGGTGACACCATAACTCCACTTATATTTAGTTCCTTAACCTTATTTACATATTCTTTTTCAATTCTTCTAATTAAAGTTGCAGAACCTGCTGCTGCACCACTTGGAAGTTTAGTATTTAATTTTTTTAATACCTCTTTTTCTTCTATATCAGTAGCCTCAGCTATTTTAGGTGCTATATCTTCATTAGTTAGTTCATTTTTAGCCAAATAATTTCTTATAGAATTTAAATCAAAATCAATTCTATAAACATTAGCACTAACTGCAAGTTCAACCCCATTCCTATCAACAATTTTTCCTCTTCTTGCATCTATTTTTACTTCACTTGTCCATTGTTCTACTGCTTTATCTGAAAGCTTTTTTCCTTTGAATATCATGACATAAGTTAATCTACAGGTTAAAATAAAAAAAACTGCTACTAAAAACATAATTACTGACCACATTCTTTTTTTTATAGTAGCATTATCACGATAATCTTTTTTCACAAACTATACCCTCCATTAAAAAGTAGGGATGCACCCTATCTTTTAAGTACATCCTTAATTTTAGTCAAAAAACTTTTATTTTTTGTTTCATTGCCTTTTTCTTTAGGTATTTCAATATTTTGTTTTTCTTCTATCCTTATTACTTGATCTTTTGATGGTATAACCATTTTAAGATTAGATTCTGCTGTGTTTTTTATTGTTTCTATTGAACTAGTTTTTAATAAATCTACCTTTAATGATTCATTATCAACTACCATACTTTTTATGTCTTTATTTAATTCAGTGAGTTTATTTTGAAGTGAAAATACTTTACCATCTCTCCATATTATAGTTATCCCTAAAATAAAAATCATAGCTATGATTAAGCTTATGGATTTTTTAGAATTGTTTTTCTTTTCCCTAAGCTTATTTTTTTTATCTTTTCTAAGTTTTTTTAATTTATCAAGTTCCTTTGTTTTTTTAGGAGTTGATATTTTTCTCTTAGGTTTAAGTGCATGGTTTCCTCTCGTATAATTGCCATCCTTCACTTCCAATTTATTCACATCCCCATCTCTTTATAACTCTCTAATACATTAAAACTATATACTATAGTTTTTGTAAAACTCTAAGTTTTGCACTTCTGCTTCTTGGATTTACTTCTACCTCTTCTTTTGAAGGATCTATTGGTTTTCTAGTTAAAACCTTAACTGTTGCTGTTTTTCCACAATTGCAAATAGGAAATTCACTTGGACATGTACATGGATTTTCTAAATCTTTATATACTGTCTTAACTATTCTATCCTCTAAAGAATGGAAGGTTATTATAGCCATTCTTCCACCTTTAGAAAGTTTTTCAACTCCATCTCTTATAGCTCTATCTAGTATTTTAAGTTCTCCATTTACTTCTATTCTTATAGCTTGGAATGTTCTTTTTGCTGGATGTGGCCCTTCACGTCTAGCCTTTGCTGGTATTGCATTTTTTATTATTTCAACCAATTTAAAAGTTGTTTTTATTTCTTCTTTTTCTCTAGCTTTTACAATAAAATTTGCTATTCTTTTAGCAAATTTATCTTCACCATAGTTTCTTATTATTTTAGAAAGTTCTTCTTCGCTATAATTATTCACAACTTCATGAGCTGATAAATAATCATCTCTGTTCATTCTCATATCTAATGGACCGTCATGCATATAACTAAATCCTCTAGAACCTGTATCTAATTGATAAGATGAAACTCCAAGGTCCATAAGTATTCCATCTACGTTTTCTATTTCTAAAGATTCTATTATCTCACCTATGTTGTAAAAATTATTATGTACAAAAGTTACATTATTAAAATCTTTTAATTTTTCAGAAGCTGCTTTTAAAGCATCTGTATCTTGATCTATTCCAATTAATCTTCCATCTTTTGAAAGCCTCTTTACTATTTGAGATGAATGGCCTGCACCACCTAAAGTACAATCAACATAAATACCATCTTCTTTTATATTAAGAGCATCTATACATTCATCTAAAAGAACGGAAACGTGTTTGAATTCCATGTTTTTTTCTCCTTAATCTTTTGCATTTTTATTTTAATTTAAAAATCTCACATTTTATATTTATTTTCTTAAACTATTTTAACATATTTTATAAGTTATTTGTAATATAGTTATAATAAATAATAATGAAAAATTTAATTTTTAGCTACTATACTGATATAAAAAGTTATATATATAAATTCTATTGAAAACTTAAAAATCCTTTAGATAAAGTATCATTTTTAATAGTAAACTTTCCTATTTTTTTGCTTTTCAAAATTTTTTACAGATTTTATTTGACAAATTTTAAAAATTAATGTAGAATAAAACATGTTCATGGGGGTAGATAAGAGCTGGTGTCCTTGCCGGTCTTCAAAACCGTGTTGTCGTGCTAAGACCACGATGGGTAGGTTCGATTCCTACATACTCCCGCCATACCATAGGTAGCATAAATTATGCTACCTATTTTTTATACCCTTATATTAATAAATTTTCTCTATCTTGTTTAATTTAAACAGTTTAATATGTAAAATGTATTTTATCATCAATTCTATATCTATCTCATAATATTAATTTGTAGTGATAATAATTGGGTGTTAATTATGTATAATTTACAAAAAAATATTCTTGATATTTCTAAAAATCACTTTAACTATTTAATGAACTTACAAAATGTATCTGCAATTGGTTTAGGTCTAAAGTATATTAACAACATAAACATATTTGAACCTTGCCTACATGTTTTAGTAGATAAAAAATTGCCCTCTAACTCTCTAACATCTAATAACATAGTTCCTAAAAATTATATGGGTATTAAAACAGATGTAATTGAAATAGGAAACCTTAGATTTTCTTCTAATGATGGTTTAATAACACAAAAATTTAGACCTTTAGAAAGTGGTTGTCAGCTAGTTATCTATACTCAAGTTAATAATAAGCCTTATGAAATTACAGGAACTCTTGGGTGCATTGTAAGTTCAGTTATTAATAGAAAAAGACATCATTTTATATTAAGTAATAATCATGTTCTTGCTAATTTTAATGAGACTCCTATCGGTGAGGAAATTATGCAACTTAATTACTCTGACGAAGAAATTTTTGATGAAGATGTAGTTGCACATTTAACTAATTTTATTCCTTTAAATCCTACCAAAAATAATACCACTCACATAAATTACGTGGATTGTGCCATAGCAAAAGTAGCCCACAAATCATTAATTTCTAATAAAGTCTTTAATGTGGGTGAAATAACCGGTGTGTCAAAAGCAATATTAAATGAAGATGTTAAAAAAGTTGGCTATTATACCGGTTTAACAACTGGCAAAATTTTAACACTTGGAGCGACTTTTAATATGTATGATTCAAATAATAAAAAATTTATATTCAAAGAGCAGATAATTGGCAAAGTAAAATCTGATACCGGAGATTCTGGTTCGATTTTATTAAATAACAAAAATGAAGCTATAGGCCTTATTTTTGGAAATTCAAAAAATGGAACTCATATATTGGTAAATGATATTAATATGGTCTTAAAAAAATTAAATGTAGAAATTTATACTGGAGAAATATTTGTATAAAACAATATGCTAGTTAATTTTACTTAACTAGCATATTGTTTTATACAATCTAAATGAAACTACTTTTTAAAATGTTTTATTATCTTTTCTAATTCATCTAACTTTCTATTTAAATTAGCATCATCAAAATTAGGATTTAAATCCTTTATTTTTCTAATCTTATATCTAGCAAAGCTTAACATACCTTTTGCTTTTTCTAAATTATTTTTATTTAATGTGTTCCTTAACATAAAAGCATCATCTACTGCTTTTATTGTCTCTGGAAGTTTCTTTTCTGATTTTTTTATTTTAATAGTTTTTATTTTATTTTTAAAATCATTTACTTTTTTTATTTTTAAACTATTTCTATCAAATTCTTTATTTAAATTCTTAGCTATCTCTAAATCTTTTTCTACTATATTTAAAATATTTTCAGCTTCATCTAAATTTTCTTCATTAACTTTAAAATTACTTAAATTACCTATAGATTTTAATACTATTTTTTCTGCTTCCATACTTCTTGCTTCTTTATTAGGTGCAACTTTTTGTTTAATATTTAAATCTATATTTAAAGTATATTTTTCATATCCTAATATAATCGTTGTTTTTATAGTTCTTTCTTTTTCTGTTACATTTCCTTTAACTTTAACTTCTATTTCTCTCTTTTTTTCATTATAATTAAGAGAAATATCTTCATTCTCTTGTCCATTTAAAAATACTACTTTTGGTGTTATATTATATGCCTTTATATACTCATCTAATCCTTTAACCATATCAGGTATTTTATAAGTATTTGTTTTATATTCAGCTTTTATATTAATAGGATTTTTAAGACTTTCAACTAACATTCCAACATAATTTTTTGTTTCATCAACATATACGCCATTTCCGTAAGTTTTATGTATTATGTTTTGAAGGGGTGTCATATCTGTTATATGATTTGCTCCAACCCCTATTATTTCAATATTTTTAAGTTTTTTAGCAAAACTTATATCTTCAACTAAATTACTTTCAAGATTTACCATTTTTAAATTTTTCAAATTTCCTAAAGGTTCAACGTTAACTTTTTGTTTTCCACGATTACAAAAATGCAAGTCTAACCACTCTAACTTATAAAGATTAGAAATAGGCTTCATATCCACTATTCCTTCATTATTATAAATGTTTAAATGCTCTAAATTTTTTAAGTTAGATAAAGGAGTTAAATCTTTTATCATATTTCTGTCTAACTCTACATATCTAAGTTTTTTAAGATTCTTTAATGGATTTAAATCACTTATACCATTTTCACTTAAATCTAATTTTTCAAGATTTATAGCATATTGTAAGCCCTCCAAGCTTTTAAGACCTCTACATGGAGTGTTAAAAGCTACCCATTTATCCATTGGTAAATATTCTAAAATTTCATCTCCATTTATTTCTTTAATTGATTCCATTTCTATTTTAGTAATTTTTTGATTTGCATTTCTATTCTTGCCTAAAGTATAGTTTATGATTTTTCTTAATTTTTCATCTGGTATATTTACTATTTCATATTTTTCATTATTATTTAAATTTTTAATATCAGTTTTTATGTTTGAAATTTTTTCTTTTAATTCATTTAAGTTTTGAGATTCTTCCTCTAAACTTCCTTTGCTATCTTTAATCAAAGTTTTTAAATTATTATTATTTGAATGTAAAATGTTTATATAATTTTTAATCTCATTAATATCACTACTTTGTTTTGTATATTTTGCTGTTATTTTTTCATATATCTTGTTATCATTTGAGTTTAAATGATTTTGAATATTATCAATAGCATCTGCTTTTATAGGTAAAGCAGTTAAAGTTAAAATTGTACTTGTTAATAAAGTATATGAAATTAATTTTTTTAATTTTGTCTTTTTCATAAGTTCCTCCATTGATTTTATTGTATATATTTTCCTTGAACAAAATCATTATGGCATGTCATTTATAATAAGTAAACCTCTTTATATTAAAAAGGTGAGCTATATTGAAATTTAATATAGCTCACCTTTTATCTATTATATTTTATTATACATTGAAACGGAAATTAACAACATCTCCATCTTTCATTATATATTCTTTACCTTCTAATCTAAATACACCCTTTTCTTTAGCAGCTGCTTCTGATCCACATTCAACCAAATCATTAAATGAAACAACCTCAGCTCTTATAAATCCTCTCTCTATATCTGAGTGAATTTTACCTGCTGCTTCTGGTGCCTTTGTTCCATCAACTATAGTCCATGCTCTAACTTCTTGTGGTCCTGCTGTTAAATAACTTATAAGACCTAATAATCTATAACTTGCAGTTATAAGTTTATCAAGACCTGACTCTTCTAAGCCATATTCACTTAACATTTCTTTCTTTTCTTCTTCATCAAGAGTTGATAACTCTTCTTCTATTTTAGCTGAAACAACAACTATTCCTGCATTTTCAGCTTTTGCATAAGCTTCTACTTTTTTAACATATTCATTTTCAAAGTTTCCAGCTACTAAATCATCTTCTGATATGTTACAAACATATAAAACTGGCTTTGAAGTTAAAAGGAATAAACTCTTAACAAACTTGTCTTCTTCTTCAGTTACTTCTAAAGTTCTAACTGGTTTATCTGATTCTAAATGTGCTTTAATTCTTTCCATTAAAGCATATTCTTCCTTTGCTTTTTTATCGCCTGATCTAGCAAGTTTTACTGATTTCTCCATTCTTCTCTCAAGAACTTCTAAGTCTGCAAATACTAATTCTAAATTTATAGTTTCAATATCTCTTACAGGATTTACTGAACCCTCAACGTGAACAACATTTCCATCATCAAAACATCTAACCATATGACAAATTGATGAAACTTCTCTTATATGTGATAAGAATTTGTTTCCAAGTCCTTCACCTTTACTAGCACCTTTAACAAGTCCAGCTATATCATAAAACTCTATTGCAGTATAAATCTTTTTCTTTGATCCATATATTTCTTGCAAAGCATCTAATCTTTTATCTGGAACACTAACAACTCCAACATTTGGTTCTATTGTACAGAACGGATAGTTTGCTGATTCTGCACCAGCTTGAGTTATAGCATTAAATAATGTACTCTTTCCTACGTTTGGTAAACCTACTATTCCTAATTTCATTATGTACATTCCTTCCTTCTTTTAGTTTATACCTTTTAAAATTATACTCTAGTATTAATTATATTTCAACAAGGGTATTTTAATAGTTGAATAAACTGGCTTTTTTTCCATAAGAAATTTTAATTATTATCTTAAAAATAATTAAAAATAAGTTTGAGGTGATAACATTGATATTAGAAAAAATTTTTTGTTCTCTATTTTCTATAGGACTTGTTTTTAATAGTTTAGCTTTAAGTCCTAATTCAAACACTACTTTGTGCGATACTAAAGAACTTAATTGGTATTATGTAAGCCCTAATAATACAAGACCTACTGCACCACCTGAAAGCACTTCTTTTCTAGATAAATATGATTCATATTTTATTGGAAAAGAAGATGAAAAAGTGCTTTATTTAACCTTTGATGAAGGTTATGAAAACGGAAATACCTCTTTTATATTAGATGTTTTAAAAAATCACGAAGTTCCTGCTGCCTTTTTTGTTGTGAAGCCTTATATTGAAAAAAACAAAGAACTTATAAAGCGTATGACAGATGAAGGCCACTTAGTTTGCAATCATTCTAATACTCACCCATCTATGGCAAAAATATTTGAAAAAGAAAAATTTGAAAAAGAGTTTACTTCCGTTGAAGAGAGTTTTAAAGAACTTACAGGCAAAGATTTGCCTAAATTTTTTAGGCCACCTATGGGAAAATACAGCGAATTATCTCTAAAACAAACAAAAGATTTAGGATACAAAACCATATTTTGGAGCTTTGCTTATAGAGATTGGTTAGTTGATTCTCAGCCTTCTCATGAAGTAGCAAAAAATAAAATACTTTCAAATGTTCATAATGGTTCAATTATGCTTTTACATGCTGTTTCTAATACTAATAAAGAAATACTAGATGATGTATTAACTGAACTTAAAAACAAAGGATACGTATTTAAAAATTTAGATGCTATTTAAAATCAAAAATAGGAAGCATTTTGTGCTTCCTATTTTTTGTATGTATAAAGTATTTTAATAATAATTTGTATTTTATTTATTTTATATTTATCCTATCATCATAAATATAAAATGTGCTGCAATACCTGCTGAAAGTCCTCCTATTGTGTGACTTAAAATAGCTTTTCCTGTTAAATCACGTACCTTTAAAACATCCATCATTGCAACATGAGTACTTAAGTAGCCACTCCAACACATTCCCATTGCTGTAAATACTGCTATTTCATTTCCTGAAATTATTCCTTTAGCTATGAACCCTGGAACTAATCCAATAGCAGCTCCTGTAGCACCTAACGAAGTTATAGGAAATGCTATTGCTTGAGGATTTGAGAATCCAAACAATGGTTTTAATATAAATGAAATCTTACTTCCAAGCCATGGTAAAAATGCTACACCCTCATAAGCAGCCCCTGTGTAAGCTCCACTTTGTGAAGGACCATTAGTAAGCATTAAAACAAATGTACATATTATTAAAACTCCTGGAATTATTGACATACCCATTTGAACTCCAGATTTTCCACCTTCTAATAAAGCTTCTAATATCCTAGCTCCTATGCTACCTTCTCTTATATTTCTATAATTCATAAGATCTTGTGAACCTTCTTTTTTGTTTAGAGCCCATTCCTCTGTTCCGTATTTTTTCTTTGTAAAGTGCATCATTATTCTAACACTTATTATACTTCCAATAACTGCTCCTAAATTTCCTATTAAAGCAGCTTTAAAAAAACTATTTCCATTAGAATCACATTGTGACATCATAAAGGTTGTAACTATAAGTCCCATACCAAAGGATGTCCCTAAATTCGTTAATGCTGGTATTTGAAACTTTTTAAAATATCTTTTAAATCCTTCATCATCTGATAAAGTTAAAATTGCTGGGTTATCTGATAAATATGTAGTAACTATTCCTAAAGCAGCTGCACCTGGCATGTTGTAAAGTGGCTTCATTAATGGTGATAATATTTTATTTAATATAGCTATTACACCAAATTCTGAAAATAATGCAGATATAGCACCTGCAACTACAGCTATACCCATAATAAAGAATACTGTATTTAATAAAAGATCATGAGCAGATTTCATTATAGTATTAAACATGTTAGCTACACCCATTTTATTGCCAATACCATAAAATATTGCTCCAAATATAATTATAAATATAAACCCTTCAAGTCCTATTGACTTTTTTAGTTTTTTTCCATTCATTAGTTTACCTCACTTACCCTATAATTAAGTTAACTCTATCCATAATATCTTCTTTTTTATTGTATGAAATTTTTATACACTCATTTATTTCGCTTAAAATATTATTTTTAAAGTTTTCATCTTTTAATGAAGCTAAATTTATCCTAACATTTAATATTGCACTTTCTATGCTACTATGAAGCATAATAGCAGAAACCCCCGCATCTGATACTACATTTTTATTTCCATAGTCAATTGCAAATTCTATATTCTCATAAAATTTCATAGCTTTTCTTGAAAGTTCTAGAGGAACCATCATAGCTTCATAAGTTTTTTTGTTTATTTCTTTTGTTCTTAAATACTTTTCTTCATCAGTTACTTTTGGCATTTTAAAAGAATCCATAAGTTCTAAGAAAACTTTCTTATCTTTTTCCATAAAATCTAAAGTTTCATTGTAAAATGTTATCCCTTCAGATAAATTTAAATCAACTTTTTTCTTTAGGTCCTCACTTAACATATCATATGCTTTTTTTCCTACAGTTAAGCTATATACCATCGCTACAGATGCACCAGCTAAAGCTGCTGCTAAGGCTGCTACACTTCCCCCTCCGGGTGCTGGAGAGTTGCTTCCTAAATCTTTAATAAATTCTTCTACAGTTAATTGCTTTAATTTCTCCATAATTTTACCCCTATCTATTTGGTTTATATTGTTATACTCTTAATAATATCAATTATTTATTGTTAAATCAAAATTTTTATCTGCTTTTTCCTACAATTTTATCCATAAAAACAACAAAATGCTTAAAATTAATGTAATTTTCCATTAATCTTAAGCATTTTTACTTATTTGTTTTTTTTATAAGATTTTGACCACTGATTTTTATAAATATATTCGTCTATAGATTTTTCTTCATAATGAGATATAGGTTCATCTGGTATACCAAGTGGAGTCATACCAATAACATTAAATTCTTCTGGAATAGCTAACACTCTTTTTATAATCTCTTCACTCATAGCAGCAATCCAACATGTTCCAAGTCCCTCTTCTGTAGCTGCTAAAATTAAATGTTCCATAGCTATTGCACCATCAACTAAATAATACTCTTTACCTTCTACAACACCAGATAAATCTTTATTTCCTACAATCACTACTGTAATAGGTGCCATCTGTATTGCATTTTTAGCTTTATCATCATTATTTATTATAGCTTCTGAAAGTTTATGTTTTATGCTACTATCATCTACAACTATAACTTTATAACTAGTTTTATTTTTCCAAGAAGGTGCTTTCATAGCTGCTTCTAAAATTCTATCAATTTTTTCAGTTGGAATAGTATTTCCTTTATAAAGACGGATACTACATCTATTATTTATAACGTTATAAAAATCCATACTAACAACTCCTTTCAGTTATTAGTATGGATTTTCTTTCGGTTTAATATTCTAATAAATTATAAATATACCCTAAAAGTGACCAAAATGTTATGGATATAAAACTTATAATATAAAGTAAATTTGTTTCAAAAAAATTGCATGCAAATAATCCCATCAAAAGAGAGATAATCATTATATTTTGAATTCTCATTCTATTATTTTCTAATTTATCATTCTTAATGATTATCGTAATGAAAAAATAAGCAATCATTATTAAAAAAGCTATTAAAACTAATATTCCGCTTAAAATAGTAATTTGTAAAAATAAATTATGAGTTCCATCTCCAGTAATTCCGTATAATTCACCTATTGCATGCTTGTTCATTTCTATAAGAAAATTATGTTGTCCTACTCCAAAAATTAAATTTTCTTTTATAACTCTTAAAGCTGTTACCCATAGATTATATCTTCCATGTAAAAATTCAACTAATTTATCAGTATGAATTAAATAATATACAATTCCTGATGCCCCTAAAAGCGATAATAAAAGATATATTCCTCTAAAAATAATATTTCTAAAATATAAAAAGATTACTCCCCAAATAAATACTAATAAAATAAGAATTGCATTTGTTGCGTTACATTTAGATATAATAAATGCTTGAAGCAATATATTTAATATTCCTACTATATATATTATTTTACTTTTAAATTTGTACATTATGTATAAAGTAAATATTATTCCTAGGGCTGCTGAAATCCCTAATGCATTTTCATTTCCAAATATACCTATAAAACATTTTGCATTTAAGTACCCATAGTGAGTTCCTTTTATATCTTTCCAAATTTGATACTTATAAAAATATAAAGATGGTATTGATGGTATTGACAAAAGAAAAGCTGATATAATAATAAATTTATCTAATGATTTTTCTATTATTTCTTTTCTTATATCTACATCAAATATAGCTACAAACATAGTAAAATCTATAAATATTTCAACTAAAGCTTCCTTATTTATTCCTGTTACAAAAACAGATATAACTCTCAAAAGTATAAATGCTAAAAAAATATAGGGTGCTTTTGTTTTAAATTTAAATTTATTTCTTATAAAAATACTTAAAATAAGTAATCCTGCCCAAACAATCATTATTTTACTACTTAATGAAGAAATAGTTTTGTATTGTACAAAAAATGTTACAAAAATTAAACTAGTTATTAAATAAGCAATTTTAAAATAAAGCTTATCTTTTAAAAATTTTTCTATTATATTATTCATACTAACTCCTCATATACATTAACTATCTTAGGTATTATTCTTTTTTCAGAATACAACTTTATGCAATTTTCTCTTATTTCTATTGGATTAAATTTTTCTTTATTTTGTCCCATATAAATTAGTGCATTACTTAACTCATCTATATCATCTATCTCTACCAAAACTCCATTATTAATATTTATTATTTCCTCTGCACCACCATTTTTAGTTCCTATTAATGGTTTTCCAGAAGCTAAAGCTTCTATATAAACAACTCCAAAAGTTTCATGTCTAGATGCTAAAGTAAATATATCGCATTTTCTCATTTCTATTGAAACTTCTTCTCTAGATAATGCTCCTAATAAATATACTTGATTTTGAATTTTTAATTCATCTATTAATTTTTCTAAATTACCTCTTTCTTGTCCTTCTCCACCAATTCTTAAACTTACATTCTTTCCTTTATATGCTTTAGAAAAAGCTTTTATTAAAGTATCAAATCCTTTTCCTTCATCTAAAAAACCACAGCTAAAAAATGTTAACATATTTTTATTATTATCTTCTCTAGATAAGTTAAAGCTTTCTAAGTTTACAATATTATTTATAACCTTAATATCTTCTCTATTTGATAAACTCTTTAATTCTTTTTTTAAGCTTTCTCCAACTGATATTAAACTATTTGCATTCTTATAAGAGTTAATAATATATTTCTTATAACTTTCCTTTGCATATTTTGCATATTTTAATGAAGAATGTTCTGTTATAACTAGAGGTACGTTATATTTTTTGCTTAAATATTCTCCACCTATTCCAGCCCAAAAAGAAGAATGTGCATGTATTATATCTATTTTCCCTTCTCTTTTTTGTATCTCTTTAAAAAGCTTATCATATCTTTTGTTAAAACTTTTAAACATTAAAGGATTCTTTGGAAAATAATTATAATCTTTATATCTATATGTATTAAGTTCTGCTTCTTTTTTAAAGGAAATCCCTCTTTTTTCTTTTACTCTTCCAAACCTTGTAATAGACCATACTTCATTAAAAGCTACTGTAACTTTAATTCCATATCTACTTAATGCCTCTCCTTGTTCTTTAAAAAAACTTCCATGTACTTTATTAGATTCTGTTGCATACCAAGAAGGTAATAATACGACATGCATTACTTTTCTACCTCCTTTAATATATTATAAAGCTTTTTAGTTACATTTTCCCATTTATATTCTTCTAATGGTTTACTTTCTTTATATCTTTTTATTTTTTCTATATTTTGTTTTAATGATTTTATTATATCTTCTTTATTATTTAAAGATACTTTACACTTTTCATTTTTATCAGTTAAATGCTTTAAAGGGTCATTCTCATCCCCTAATATAACTTGTATAAAACCTCTTGCCCCAAAATAATCATATATTTTAGCTGGTATTTGTTTTGAATTTTTATTTCCAAAAATTAATAATATTTCACTATTAATCATATATTTTAAAGCTTTATTAAAAGGTATTCTAGAATTTACATTAGCAACTTCTAAATTATTAAGTCTTAACTTTAAATTTTCATCATCTATATTACCAAAAAACATTATATTAAGCTTTTTGTATAAATCATTTTCATTAATTCTTATTTCTTCTAACGCTTCAATAAAAGGCTGTATATTCCTAAGTTTTTTAAAAATCTCACCTGTATAAACTATGTTTATTTTTTCTTTAACTATTAAACTTGGAATTTCTTCTTTTGATAATTTTTCATAAAGCTTTTCATCATATCCTCTAGTTAATAAATGAATTTTTTCTTTTTGAATATTATATTTATGTTTAAAAGCATCAGCATTTTGTTTAGTAACAAAAATAAAACTATCCGAGTTTTTAACAACTTCCTTTTCCATATTTCCTTCTATTTTTCCTCTTATAAATCCAATGTTTTCTCTTGTAGAATCTTGCATCCAAGGGTCGCTCCAATAAGTAACCCAAGGAATAGTCTTAAACTTCTTTTTAAGATTTAATGCACATAGATGACTTGATGGAGGTTCATGCATAGAAAAAATAATATCTATACTTTCACTTTTAATTATTTCTTTTCCTAAATCGCAAGCTTTTTTACTCCATAAATAATACATATCAGGAAATATAATTTTATTTTTTATATTTCTAAGAATAATATTTTTTTTACTAGCTTTATAAATATCCTTATTATTTGATAAACCTGCTTTTTTAGGGATTATTTTATTAAAAACTTTTCCACCCGAAACTTTATGTATAATAACTTTTTTATCAAGCATTTTTAATATATTTTCATCATAATATATTGAATTTTTAGGAAAGTCCACAGTCAATAAGTGTATTTTATTTTCTTTAATTGAACATAAACTATTAAGATACATTAAAGTTTCTATGGACGCTGAATTATTTATTAAGGGAGAATAACATGCAATAAATAAAATATTCATAAATTTATCTCCTTTTCATCTTTGTTTTTAAAACAATAAATAAGAACTTTGGAATACTTTGAAGCCTTTTAATTCTAAAAGGCTCTTTTATTGTTCTATAAAGCCATTCCATTCCTAAATTTATCATCCACCTTGGAGCCCTCTGAACATTTCCTGCTATTACATCAAAGCTACCTCCAACACCCATAAACACTTGACAATTTAAATCTTTCATGTATTTTTTTATAAAAATCTCCTGCCTTGGACAACCCATAGCTATAAACAAATAATCTGTTTTATTTTCATTTATACTTTTTATTATCTCATTACAATTTTCTAAATCAAAAAAACCATTATGATAGCCTGATATTTTAAGTTCTGGATAACTTTCAATTACATTTTCTATACAAACATTAAGAATATCTTTTTTTGATCCTAAAAAATAAACTTTTTTTCCTTCTTTCTCTGCTTTTTTCAATAACTTTGCTAAAACTTCTATTCCAGCTATTTTTTCATTTACAGGAGTGCCTAAAAACTTAGATGCGATTACTGTTCCTACTCCATCTGGAATTATCAAACTATTTTTACTTGTAAATTCTTTAAATAAATCCTTGTTTTTTAATCCAGTATAAAGAATTTCTGGATTTCCTGAAATAATATTAACCTTTACTTTTTCATCTATTAACTTTAAAAGTTGATCTTTTGTTCCGCTAAATATTTTATAATCTAATAATTTTATAAACATATATTATCCTCACTAAACTACTCTTCATAAACTTTAATTATATCATTCATAAACTTTTTAAAAGAATAATTTTTATTTACATATTCTTTTCCTTTGTTTCCAATTAAATTTAAATTATACTTCCCTTCTAAGACATCTTTTAAGGTATTATAAATTTCTTCATAACTCTTAGGGTTCATAAGTATTCCATTTACTCCACTTTCTATCATATTAGTTAGTGCTCCAACTTTTGTGCAAAGTACAGGTTTCCCAATATTCATAGCTTCTAAAATTACATAAGGCATACCTTCTTTTACAGAAGATAACATAAAAGCATCAAAAATATTTATTAAATCCAAATTATCTTTTCTGTATCCAAGAAATTTTATTAAATCATATCCCTTGCTTTTTTCAATCATTTCTTGCATAGTAGGACCTTCACCAGCAAAAAGCATATAAAATTTAAATCCTTCATCATAAAGTTTTTTAAGTGCTTCTATAAGATACCTATGACCTTTTGTTTCATAAAAATTAGAAATCATTCCAAGAATAAAATATCCTTCATTTAATCCTAATTCTTTTTTTAACATATTTTTATTTTTTAATCTACTAAAATCCACTTCTTCTATGGCATTTCCTATGCAGTATAAATTATTTTCATTCCCTAATTTATACTTTTTCCCACAGTTAAAATCTTTTTGTGAAACTGCTATTATTTTTTTACCAAATTTACTTCCTATATATTCTATAGCTATGTAAATATTTTTTTTAAGTTTTCCCATAGGCTCATTAAACACAAATCCATGTGCTGTATATATAATATTTTTAACTCCTGCAAGTCTAGCTCCTATTCTTCCAACTAATCCACCTTTAGAGCTATGGCAATGAACTATATCATATTTATTTTTCTTAAATAATTTTTTTAAATAAATTATATTCTTCATATCCATTATTGGATTTATTTCTCTAACCATATAAGGATTATCTATAAAATTTCCACCACTCTCTTTAACTTTATTAACTAATTCGCCCCCTCCCTGTGCTATTACATCTACTTCATATCCTTTTTTAATTAAAGATTTAGTTAATAAATAAACATGTTTTTGAGCGCCTCCCATTTCTGAAAGGGTTATTATTTGTGCGACTCTTTTTTTCATATTTTCACTCTACCTTTCTATAAAAATAAAGCCTAGCAATCTCAACTATTTAATAATAGCATTATTACTAGACTTTAATCAAAATTACTTTTTATTTTTCTTCATTTAAATCTATAGTGATTTCTGATTTGTTTTCTTTAATAAGTTCTTCTAGTGAAATGTTTTCTTTTACACCCTCTGAACTTTCCTTCATAAACATTATTTTAACTGTTTGAAGTATTAATTTTAAATCTAAAAATATAGAATAATTTTTTATATATAATATATCATATCTTGCTTTATCTTCAGCCGTTGTAGAATATTTACCTAAAACCTGTGCAAGTCCTGTAAGTCCAGCTTTAACAATTGTTCTATATTTAAAGTCTGGTATCTCTTCTTTAAACTTATCAACAAAAAATGGTCTTTCAGGTCTTGGGCCTACTACACTCATGTCTCCATTTAATATATTAAAAAATTGTGGAAGCTCATCTAATCTAGTTGCTCTTAAAATTCTACCCATTTTAGTTATTCTAGGATCTGTTTCTCCTGCTAAAACTGGTCCAGTTAATTTTTCTGCATTCATAACCATAGTTCTAAATTTTAATACATTAAATTTTCTTTCGCCTTCGGTAACTCTTTCTTGCTTATAAAATATATTTCCTCCATCACTTAGCTTAATCGCTAAAGCTACTATTATCATTATAGGGCAAGTTAAAATTATACCTACTAAAGATACCATTATATCTAAAAATCTTTTTATAGCTTTTTGTTCTATTGTAAGTCCTAATTTTTGAACCTTAAATATTGGAATATCATCAGCTCTATTAAGTTTAGAATTTAATAATGCAATTTCATAAATATCTGGAATTATATATAAACTTTTTCTATGTGTTAAACAGTAATCTGTAATTGATTTTCTTGTTACTAAATCTGTGGTATTAGATATAAACACAACTTCTACACTTTCTAAATAATCATATAATTTTTTAGAATTTCCTGAACATATATACTTTATTTTATATAAATCCTTTTGTTTTGTTAAGATTTTTTTTGCAATTTCTTCTACATTACCATCACCAATAATTATAGAATTTTTTATTCCATGTGCTCTTCTAGTTAATTTCCAAACTACACTTCTCCATATAGCTAATGCTATAAATTGAATAAATGCACTTATTATGAGAACACTTCTTGGATAAGCAAAACCTCTTGCAAAAAATGTTAAAAATGATGTTGTAACAAATAAAGCTATTATAGTCAAAAATATTGAATATATAGTTTCTTGTAAACTTCTTTTAAGCAAGTCTCCCAACCCAAATACATACATAAAAATCCAATAAGCTATTATAATATATGGTATTATATCAATAAATGGTCTTAAGTTATAACTTGGAGGATTAAATTCAAAAAGTAGCAAAAAAGATAAATAAACTGAAAAAATCACAAGTAGTGCATCAATTATATAAGTGCCAAACTTAAACACTTCTGTGACCCAATTATCTTTTTTCATAAATACACCTCATATTCGTTTTTGTTAATTAATACTAATATATTTTACACTTTACGAATAAAATAGTCAAATTATTATTAAATCAAACATAAAAAGCATAAAAGCCTTTTATAAAAATAAAATTTCTATAAAAGGCTTACATTATTATTTATCTTTTAACATAGAATTTAACTGAATTACAATCTCATCTTGAGAATTAATTTTATTAGCTATTTCAAGATGCCTTTTAGCTTCTTCTAAATTATTAATATTAATATAACACATTATTAAATTAGTACATATTTCAATATTTCTTGTAGCCTCAAAAGCTTTCCTGAAATATTTAACAGCATTTTCAAAATCTTCAAGTATTGCATAGTTAAGTCCAAGTTCATTTATTGTTTCTACATAAGCATCTTCAACAGATAAACTTTCATTTAAATAATAAATGGCTTTTTCAGAATTTCCTAAGTTTCTATAAGCTACTGCAATATGAAGATATAACATAGGATTATTTCCATAAGATTCAAGTAAAGGCAATAATTTTTCTAAAGCAGATTCTGGATCTTCTTCACTTAATTCCTTACCTTTTTCATACTCTACAGAATCTTTTAATTCATTAAACACTAAAATAAAATCCTCTGTTTTTTCTCCACCTTTATTTAAATATTCATTCATTTCTATAAAGGCTTTAAAAATTTCTTCTTCGTCTCTTAAAATCAATGCATTATAATAATAAGCCATTGGATAGTTTAAAAAATAATCTTTACATTCAGCTATAACGCTTTTTTGTTCCTCAGAAAAATTCGAGTCCTGTTTTCTTATATATTCTCCTATAAGGAATATTTTTTCATAAAACTCTATTTCTTTTTTAATCTTTAAAAGACCTTTTAAAAGTATGAAGGCATCATCATATTTATTTTGATTAATCTTTTCTGCTACTAATTTCTTACCAAAATTTAAAGATTCCTCTATTAAATTTAATACTTTTTCATAGTCTTCATTATATTTAAAATCTTCATCAGCACCTAATGCAAAAAGCATTCCTTCAACAAACTTATAAATAGGAATATTACTCATATTACTTTGATTTTTTATATTTCCCGATATATAATCTACATCTATTGGAAGATATAAATCTTTATTTTTTAGCTTGATATTTTCTCCATTAGAAATAGCTTCTAAAAATCCTTCCTTATTTATTTCTAAAAATATCATTTTTGAAAGTTTTTCTTTAAAAATAGCTTTATAACTCAATATTTTTCTCTCCTTGAATAATTTTTAGTGCTACCACAATTTGTGGTAGCACTATTAATTATACTAACTTATTATTTATAATTTCCATAACCTTATTTTGGAATTCTTCTATTTTTTCATTAGAGTTTTCTAGACTTTTTCCAACTGTTGATAAATAAACTTTCATCTTAGGCTCTGTTCCAGATGGTCTTACTACAAACCAAGAATTGTCTTCTAATATATATTTTAAAACATTTGATTTTGGTAAATTTATTGTTTTTTCATTTCCATCTTTGTCAACTTCTTTACTTAACTTATAATCAAAACTTTCTCTTACTTTTATTCCATCAACTTCTTTTATTGTTTCTTTTCTTAAACCCTCTAAACAATTTTGAATTTTTTCTTGTCCTTCTTTTCCTTTAAGCTCTAAAGAAACTAATTTTTCTTTATAGAATCCATACTTATTATATAAGTCCATTAATCCATCGTATAAAGTTTTTCCAAGTGATTTATAATATAAAGTCATTTCACAAATTAACATTGCTGCTACAACAGCATCCTTATCTCTTACAAAATCACCTGCTAAATATCCATAGCTTTCTTCAAAGCCGAATAAATAAGTTTTATCTCCAGTTTTTAAGAAACTTTTAATTTTTTCACCTATATATTTAAATCCTGTTAATACATCTATAAGCTCAACGTCATATTCCTTACAAATAGGTCTTATCATTTCTGTTGTAACTATAGTTTTTATAACTGTTCCATTTTTAGGTAATCTTCCATTTTCCTTTAATGAAGATAAAATATAATGTGTTAAAAGCATTCCTGTTTGATTTCCACTTAAAACTTTATATTCGCCTTGATTATCCTTAACAACACCCCCAATTCTGTCGCAATCTGGATCAGTTCCAAAAATTATGTCTGGTTGTATTTCCTTTGCCATATTTAAAGCAATATCAAATACTTTTGGATCTTCTGGATTTGGATAAGGTGCTGTTGGGAAGTTTCCATCTGGCATTTCTTGTTCCTTAACAACTGTTAAATTACTATAACCAAGTTCGCTTAAAACTCTTCTAACTGGAATATTTCCTGAGCCATGAATTGGAGTATATATTACTTTTAAATCCTTAGCTGACTTTTCAACTAACTCTTTTCTTATTGTTAAAGACTCTACTTTTTCAATATAAGCCTTGTCTACTTCTTCTCCTATATAAACCAACAATCCATCCTTTATAGCCTCTTCTTCGGTGATTGTTTTTATATTAGAATAATCATCAATATCATTTACAAAGCCTATAATTCTCTTAGCAGGCTCATCTGTAACTTGACATCCATCATCTCCATAAACCTTATATCCATTATATTGTTTAGGGTTATGTGAAGCTGTTAAAACTATTCCACCCTTACAATTTAAATCTCTTACTGCAAAAGAAAGCATTGGTGTAGGTCTTAAGCCTTCATATAAATACACTTTTATATTATTAGCGCATAATGTTAATGCTGCAGATTTAGCAAATTCTTTAGACATATTTCTTGAATCATATGCAATCGCTACCGATATATCTTCATTTTTATATTCTTCATTTAAGTAGTCTGCAAAACCTTGAGTAGCTTTCCCTACTGTATGAACATTCATTCTATTTGTTCCAGCCCCAATTATGCCTCTTAATCCACCTGTACCAAAATCTAACTCTTTATAAAATCTATCTTCTATTTCTTTTTCATCTTTAACATTTTTTAATTCAGATTTAAGTTCTTTGTTTATTGAATCTGAATTTAACCATTGATTGTACTTATCTAAAAAATTCATAATCGTCCCTCCTAAGAATTCATCAAATTAATTATATAATAATTAGTAACAATTGAAAAATTTTTCAAGCATTTAAATACTCTATTTAAGCATATATACAAATGTTATCTAATTATTTAGATAAATTTTTTTCGTTTATTTTATTTGTATAAATTAAATTTAACATAAAATACCTTAAAACACCATTCATTTAAAGTATGTTAAAAAATTTTTAAACAAATGGTGTTTTTTATTGCTGCTATTTCATTTTAATCTGTAGCTTCTTTTATTTTTTGCTCATAGCTTATCGAAGCTATTACAGATGTTATATCATCTATTACTGATATTTCAGGAGCTATTTCTAAATCGTAAATTTTATAAACAGAGCCTACACTTCCACCTCTTAAATCAATTTCAAAAGATTTTGGAAGCTTATCTGGTTCGCAAGAAACTTTAATGCTCTCTTTTTCTTTTTGAACAACAACTCCATATTTTCCAATTAAGTCTTCTCCTATAAATTTTATAGGAATATTGGAAGTTAATTTTTTATTTTCATTTACTTCTTCTAAATCTAAATGTATTATTTTTTTATTTACTGGATCTCTTTGCAATTCTTTTATTAAAGCCTGTTTGCTTTCTCCATTTACTTCAACATTTACTAAAGCAAATTCTCCAGTGCTTGAAATAACACTATTAAGTTCTAATTCGCCTATTTCAAATAAAAAGTTTCCCATTTGTTTTCCATACATTATTCCTGGAATGCTACCTTTTTTTCTGCTCTTTCTTGCTTGATGTGATGTGGTTTTTTCTCTTTTTGACAATTTTAAATTTTCCATATCTATCCCTCCTTTAACATATTATTGTCAAACAAGTTTTTAATTATTCATAACAATTTCATTAAGAAGTTTTAGCAGTATTAAACTATTAAAAAGACATCTCAATTATTAATATAATTTATATTGCATTGAATATATCTTTAAATTATAATACATAGGGATATTTAAAATTTACTAAATATACATAAGTATATATTTGAAGAAAGGTGTGATAACACAGTGTACAAATTAAATCAAAATGAAACACCGTTGTTTGATGCTCTAAAGGAGTATGTAAATAGAGAAACTATACCTTTTCATGTTCCAGGTCATAAAAAAGGAACTGGAATTGAAGAAGAATTTAAGAATTTTATAGGATTAAATCCTTTTAAAATAGATGTTACTGTTTTTAAACTAGTTGATAGTCTACATCATCCTACAGGGCCAATAAAAAAAGCTCAAGAATTAGCTGCAGATGCTTATGGTGCTGACTCAACTTTCTTTTCAATCCACGGAACTTCTGGTGCTATTCAAGCTATGATAATGTCTGTTGTTAGTGAAGGAGATAAAATATTAATTCCTCGTAACGTTCATAAATCTGTTACAGCAGGAATTATATTAAGCGGTGCTATTCCAGTATTTATGCAACCAGAACTTGATAAAAGACTTGGTATAGCTCATGGAGTTACCCCTGAAACTATAGAAAAAACTTTAAAAGAACACTCTGATGCTAAAGCTGTTTTAATCATAAATCCAACTTACTATGGAGTTGCAACTGACATAAAAAAAATAGCAGATATAGTTCATAGCTATAATATTCCATTAATAGTAGATGAAGCTCATGGTCCTCATTTAGGATTTTTAGATAGTCTTCCTACATCTGCACTTGAAGCTGGTGCTGATATTTGTGCACAAAGTACTCATAAAATAATTGGAGCATTAACTCAAGGCTCATTACTACATGTTAAAAGCAAATATGTTAATCCAAGTAGAGTACAACAAGTTTTAAACCTTCTTCAAACTACTTCTCCATCTTATATATTAATGGCTAGTTTAGATTGTTCTAGAAAACAAATTGCTCTTAACGGAAGAGAATTATTAAAGGATGCCATTGAATTATGTAATTATGCAAGAGAAGAAATAAATAAAATACCTGGTTTCTATTGTTTTGGAAAAGAAATCTTAGACAAACCTGGAGTTTACTCATTAGACCCTACTAAACTAACCATTACTTGTAGAGATCTTGGAATAACTGGCTATGATCTAGATATGATTTTATCTAATAAGTATCACATACAGATGGAGCTTTCTGATTTATATAGTGTACTTGCAGTAGGTTCTTTCGGAGATACTAAAGAAAATGTAGATGCTCTTATAAAAGCGCTTAAAGAAATTTCAGAAGAATTTATAAATCAAAATAAAGTAAAACCAGACTTTTTAGATATACCTAGTATACCTGAAAGTGCTATAACACCAAGAGAAGCTTTTAATAGTAAAAAAGTTTCTATTTCATTAAAAGAAAGTATTGGAAAAATAAGTGGTGAATTTTTATTAGCTTATCCACCTGGAATTCCTGTACTTTGTCCTGGTGAAATAATAACTAAAGAAATAATAGACTATGTTGAAGATTTAAGAGCTGTTGGGCTTTACGTTCAAGGAACTGAAGACCCTAAGGTTGAAAACATAAAGATAGTTCAAAAATAATTTTAAAAGCTATGATACTAAATTAAAATTGTTATCATAGCTTTTTTATTTATTCTTTAAGTAAAATAATTCCTAAAATAATTGAATATAACTTTTCTTCTCTAGTTGATGCTCTAGAATTTAATATAATAGGAAAATCCCCACCAACTATTACCCCCGCACCTACTCCATTTCCAAAATAAGTTATAGCTTTTCCAAGTAAGTTTCCAGCTTCAAAATTAGGAACTATTAAAATGTCAGCATCACCTGAAACTTCACTATTTATATTTTTTTTATTAGCTGAAATTTTTGAAATAGCATTGTCTAGCGCTAAGGGTCCTTCTATGATACAATCTTTTATTTGTCCTCTTCTATTCATAATAGATAGTAATGCACCATGAGTTGTGGATTCTATTTTTTCACTTACCTTTTCAGTTGCACTTAAAACAGCTACTTTTGGAAGATTTACACCTAACTTTTTTGATACTCTTACAGAATTATTTATTATATCTACTTTTTGATTTAATTTAGGGTACGGGTTAAGCCCACCATCAGTTAAAATAAGTAACTTATGGTGCTTTGGAATTTCATAAATCATAACATGTGAAAGTAACGTTTTTTTATCTAAACATTTTAAAACTTCTCTCATTAAATCATCTGTGCTTATATTTCCTTTCATAATAAAATCTACTTTATTTTCTTTTATTAAGCTTAAAGCAGTATTCACATCTCCATCTATTATTTTATCTTCTGCTATATTTAAACCATTTTGTTTTATTGTATTTTTAATTTTATTTTTATCACCAATTAAAATACTACTTATTAAGTTTTTTTCTTCTGCTTCATTTAAAACTTCTAAAAGTTCTTTGTCATTTGCATTTATTATTGCCAATCTTTTAAGCCTAGTTCTATCAATTAAGTTAATTAATTCAGATAATTTTTTCATAAATTCCCTCCATAATAAAAATAATATTGTACACTGGTATTTAAAATTACTACATAATTACAAATTTAATACTAAATTAAATTTGTATATTTTATCTTGAATAAAAAATAAAGCAGTAAAAACATTCTTTAAAAGTCTGTTCTTTACTGCTGTTAACTTATTTATAAATTATTTTATCATTTACATCTTCAATAGATTTACATCCTGTTAAAACCATAGCCGATTTTAATTCATTTGATATTTTATCTATATAAGTTTTAACACCTTCAGTCTTTCCACCAAAAGAAGCTGTTACAAATGGTCTTCCAATTAAAACTCCATCAGCACCTAATGCAATCATTTTTAAAACATCTGTACCTGTTCTTACTCCACCATCAGCTAAAATTATTGTTTTACCTTTAACCCTTTTAGCTATTCTAGGTAAAACTTCAGCAACTCCTGGTGTTTGATCTAAAACTCTTCCTCCGTGATTTGAGATAACTATTGCACTTACTCCTGCTTTTACAGAAAGTTCTGCCTCATCTTCTGTCATTATTCCCTTTAATATAAAAGGTAAATTTGTACTATCTACTATTTGTTTTATTTCTTCCAAAGTTTTAGGCTCTACTGGTTTTCCGTGAAGTGCTAATGTTATAAGCCCTGCGGCATCTATATCCATACCTACTGCAAAAGCACCTGCTTTTTCAGCATCCTTTATTTTTTTTATAACATTCTCATTTTTCCAAGGCTTTATAAATGCTATTCCCTCTCCATTATACTCTTTTAAAACTCTTAGATTATCTATCAAAAAAGAATCTACTGCCGTATCTCCAACCATTGGATAAATGTCCGCTTCTCTAGAACCTTTTATAACCCACTCTATATAATCTGCTTCTTTAAATTTTCCACCCATGTTTAAGCTTGTTCCAGATACTGGTGCTGCAAAAACTGGAATTCTCATCTTCTTTCCAAACATTTCAACTGATGTATCTGGATTTTTTGCATCATGTATTGTTCTCATATTAAGTTTTACTTTTTCTAAGCTATTAAAATTCTCTCTAAAAGAATCTCCGGTATCTTTTCCACCCATACCAGGTACTTCCCCAGCGCAAGCTATTCCATTACATACTTTACAAACTCTACAACTTCCATTTAAATTTTCTTTAGCATTTTTTAAAATTTCTTTGTAATCCATTTTAAAACTCCCCCATATAGTTCTTTTCATTTAATACCTTTATACCATTTTGAATTAAAAGCTCTGTAGTAACTCCATTGCCCTCTACTAATTTTCCATTAAAGTCTCCACTATAAATAAATCCTTTTCCACAAGATGGACTTTTAGCTTTTAAAATAGCTATTTTAATATTGTTTTCTTTTGCTATTTTTAAAGTTTCCATAGCACCTTTTAGAAAAGCTTTAGTAGTATCCTCACCTTCTTTAGACACTACTTTAGCTTTTCCTTCTAATACCTTTTTCCCATTTCCATTTATTATTTCTCTAGGGATTCTTGGAGTTTTAAGTCCTCCTAAAACCTCAGGACAAACTAGTATTGCTTTTCCTTCATCATATAGTTTTTTTATATTTTCATTTAGGTTATTACCACCATTATACTTGCAGTTTATACCACATAAACAAGCACTTATTAATATTTTCCCCATATTACTTTAACTGAACCATTGTAACTCCAGTTCCTCCCTCTCCATATTGACCTAATCTATAGCCTTTAACATGAGGATGTCTTCTTAACATATCATTTATAGCTTTTCTTAAAGCTCCTGTTCCATTTCCATGTATTACAGTTACCTCTCCAAGGCCTCCAAGATAAGCTTCATCTAAATATTTATCAGTAGTATAACAAGCCTCTTCTGAGTCCATTCCTCTTAAATCTACTGAAGATGAAACTGATTTTAATCTTAAATTAACCTCTTTTTTCTTTTTAGCCTTAACTTCTTTTTTATTAACCTTAACTTTTCTTAAATCTTTAAGCTTTACATTAACTTTCATTATACCAGCTTCAACTTGAACTTCTCCTCTATTGTCTGGCATAGAAATTATAACTACATTTTGATTTAATGATGGCAAGAATGCATCCATACCAAGTTTTACTTCGGTTATCTCTTCTCCGTTATCATTAGATTTCCTAATTAAAGCCTCTTCAGTATCTGATAATTTATTTCTAAGCTTTCCTCTTTCTTCTTCAAGCTTTCTTCTAGCATCAGAGGAAATTCCAAATCTTTCGGCCTCTCTCATTCTCTTTAAGATTTCATCAGCTTCTTCTTTTGCATCTCTTAAAATTTGTTTAGCTTCACGTCTAGCATCAGCATAAGCATTTTCTCTCATATTTTCTAGACCTTCTAGCTTATCCTCATACTTATTTTTAAGACTTTCTGCTTCTACCTTTAACATCTCAGTTCTTCTAGCTTCATTAGCTGCTTTAATTGTTTTTTCTTGAAGGCTTTGTATTAAATCCTCAAACTTTAAGTTTTCACTAGAAATTAAATCTTTTGCTCTATCTATTATATAATTTTCTAATCCAAGCCTTTTAGAAATCTCAAAAGCATTGGATTTTCCTGGAATACCTATTAAAAGTTTATAAGTAGGTCTTAATGTTTCTACATCAAACTCAACTGATGCATTTTCAACTCCCATAGTTTTTAATGCATATGCTTTAAGTTCGCTATAGTGAGTTGTTGAAAGAAGTGTGCATCCTCTCTCTCTTAAGGTTTCAAGTATTGCCATAGCAAGTGCTGCACCCTCTGTTGGGTCTGTTCCTGCACCTAATTCATCAAATAATACTAATGAATTTTGATTTGCCTTATCTAATATCTCAACAATATTTGTCATATGTGATGAAAAAGTAGACAGACTTTGTTCTATGCTTTGTTCATCTCCTATATCTGCAAAAATATCATCAAAAAAAGCTATAGTTGAATTTTCTTTTGCTGATATTAAAAGTCCACTTAAAGCCATTAAATGAAGTAATCCTACTGTTTTTAAGGTAACAGTTTTACCTCCAGTATTAGGTCCTGTTACAACTAAGCTTGTAAAATCTTTTCCTAAAAATATATCAGATGGAACTACTCTATCTTTATCTATTAAAGGATGCTTTCCTTCTACAATATCAAAAGCTTTTTTCTTTGAAACTTTTGGACGAATACCTGCAATTTCGTTTCCGTACTTAGCTTTTGCAAATATAAAATCTAATTCATTTACTATATTCATATTATTTCTTATAGAACTTATATTTTCACCTACTAGACCTGTTAAGTTTTCTAATATTTTATCTATTTCTGCCTTTTCCTTTAACATAAGCTCTTTTATCTCATTGTTTAAATGCACAAGACTCATAGGCTCTATAAAAAGCGTAGCACCCGTTGAACTTTGGTCATGTACAAGTCCTTGTACCATTCCCTTATACTCTGCCTTTACAGGAAGTACATATCTCTCTCCTCTCATAGTATATAGATTTTCTTGAAGATATTTAGAATGACTTCTTATAATTGAGTTTACTTTTTCTCTTACGGATGAGTTTTTATCTCTTAAACTTCTTCTTATAGTAAACAGCTCATGACTTGCTCTATCTGCTATTTCTTCCTCACTTATAATGGCATTAAAAACTTCATTTTCTAAGTTTCGTAAAGGAAAGATTCCATCACATAAGCTTTCTAACACCTTATGTTCTCTTTCTCCTTCTTTCCTATCTATATAATCTTTAAATCTTCTTGCACATCTTACCATTGAAGCTATTTTTAAAAGTTGACCTTGATTTAAAACTCCACCTTTAAAAGCCCTTGATATTCCTTCTCTAACATCATATAGCCCTTCAAAAGGAGGATTGCCTTTTTTCATTAATAAATCTAATGATTCTTCTGTTTCATTTAAATGCTCTTCTACCTCAAAAATGTTTTTATAAGGCTTTATTTCATCTATTAAATCCTTTGCTGCAGGAGTTTTAGCATATTTTTTTATATTTTCTTTTATTTTATTAAATTCTAAAACTCTTAAAGTTTTTTCATTCATCTAAATCTCTCCTTTATTGAACGCCTCTTCTATAATGGCCTTTTGTATATTTTTCATTTATTATATCTCTATTTCCATTTATCATGTCTATAACATTTAAAACCTCGTCATAGCTTTCATCTGTAAAATCTACTTTAAAATAATTAATTCCTAAAGATTCTAAGTCAGAAATTTCATCTATAAGATTATTGGCTACAGAATTATATATATGAGACCTACAAAATCTATCTGTTTTAACTCTAAATTCCTCATTCATTCTATCTTTTAAAATAAAACTTCCATTTTTACAAGCTTCGCTACAATTTTTATTTCTGCTCTTGCTACCAAAAGTTCCACCTATTGGACAATATTCTGAAACCATAACCTCTACTTTGCCATAAATGTTCATAATGGAATTTCCTTTAAATTTGCTCATCATTTCCTTAATTTCTTTTCTATTAAGTTCTAAGCTTAAAGGAACTATTTTTAAATCTTTCTGATAAAACTTAGCTGAAACGCTATTAAAAATATTTAACTTATAATCCCCTATTACAGGTATTTTATTTTTAAACTTATTTAAAATTCCAATGTTAGATGTTATTAAAGCTTTTATTTTATGTTTGTTTTCAGTTATAAACTTAACAATATAATTAAATTCTTCCTTTATAATACCTGGAACCTTTAATATAAAACTCTCTAAATTTTTAACATCTTCTACTTTTATATCATCTTTGTTTTTTCCAAAAGGATTAATAGCAAAATCTTTTATATCTCTATCTATTAAAGCTTTTAATTGTTCTTTTGTAGTTGCTTCATAAATATATTTTGAAATTTTAAGTTCTTCTTTTTTGTTTTCTATTAAATCTTTTTTAATTTTACCTATCCTTTTTTTACTTTCTTTTATTAAATCAGCTTCTATAGCTTCTATAAGCTTTCTTCTTACATCATTTATAGACGAAACTGGCACGAATCCCTCTTCAAAACCTTTAAATTTAATAGAATTTATCTTAAAAGGAGTTTCTCCAGATTTTCTTAAATTCTCTTCTAGTTTTTCTTTATCCAAAGGTTTTTTTAAAGCCTTTTGTATAATTTCACCATAAACTTTATAAGTTTTACCTTTATATATAGAAGTTAATTCTATATGATAATCTACTTTAAAATCTACTTCTACTTCTAAATTAATCTTTCTTTCAAACTTATTTAAATAAGATAGTTTAAATTTTTCTAACAAATTTACATTAGAAGTTTTATATAAATGGTCTCCCTCTTTATAGTTTCTAGGTAAAAGCTTAACCTTATCTCCCTTTTTACCTTCTAAAACTTCTCCTTTTCCTTTTAAGATTTTACTTACAGTAAATCCTTTATCTAGAATTCTAACTCCATCTTTTACGGATATATTTTCTTCTAAAACTATTTCTCCATTTTTAATCTTACCTAAATAAACACCAGTATTTTTAGGCATATTAACTGCCATCATATCCTTACCTTCATTTTTGTAAAGATATGCCTTTGAAAAACCTTCTCTATTAAATAATTGAAGAAGTTCTTTTTTGCTTTCATTAGGATTAAAGCTTTTATCTTCTAAAACACTATCAACTGCTTTTCTATAATTTTCTATTACACCTGCAACATATTCAGGTCTTTTCATTCTGCCTTCTATTTTTAAAGAAGATGTGCCAGTAGATACTATATCTTTAACATCTTCTATTGTGCATATATCTTTTGGACTTAATAAATATCCACTAAAACTTTTTCCTGTTTCCTGACAGATAATATTATAAGGAAGTCTACAAGACTGAGCACACCTTCCTCTATTTCCACTTCTTCCACCTATAACACTACTCATTAAACATTGACCAGAATAGCATATACAAAGAGCACCATGTATAAATATTTCTGTTTCAATACCAAGTTCTTTTGAAATATATCCTATTTCTTTAATCGTTAGTTCTCTTGATAAAACTATTCTATGAAATCCTTTTTCCTTAAAATATATAGCTCCATCTCCATTATGAATAGTCATTTGAGTAGATGCATGAACTTCAAAATCAGAGTAATTATCTTTTATATATTTAAAGACACCTAAATCTTGAACAATTAAAGCATCTACCCCTATTCTATAAAGATAATCTATGTATTTTTCCGCTTCTTTAAATTCATTTTCCTTTATTAAAGTATTTAAGGTTATGTATATTTTAACTCCATATAAATGGCAGTAATTAACTGCTCTCTCAAGCTCTTCATTATCAAAATTAGAAGCATAAGCTCTAGCTGAAAACTTATTTCCACCAAGATAAACTGCATCTGCACCTTTATTAATTGCAGCATAAAGGCTCTCTAAACTTCCTGCTGGCGCTAACAACTCTATTTTTTCCATATTTTTCATCTCTCCTAGTTTAATATATTCTATTATATCACAATTCTTATTTTCAATTAACTTCATATCATCTATTATTGCATAAAAGAGAGAACTCTATAATTGAAATGGCACTATATCCAAATCAAATAATAGAGTTCTCAAAACTTATTATTTAGCCTATATTATCTACTTTAAGCAAGGCATTTTTCATCTTTTTTTCCTTAAGCAAGTTAAACCCAAGATCTATGTGTTTCTTTTCTAAATCTACAAGTTTATATTTAGTTGATTGAAGTTGGAATTTTATACTTCTCATTTGATCCATTAAGTTTTTATTAAAGGTTCTAAGTTTTTTGCATTCTTGATCCTTTTCTTTATAATGATTTTCTAATTCTACTAATTCATCATTCAAATTTTCAGCTTGTTTTATAAGATTTGCTTTACTTTGTTTAATTTCAAGAATTTCTTTATCTAAAGCTATTTCTTTTTCTTTTATTAAATTATTAGTTTCATTTAAATAATCATTATCTTTTTCTAAAATATTAACTTTTAATCTTAAAGAACTACATTCTTTATCTAAAGTTCCTATTTTTGCTATTAATGAATCATTTTCTTTTTGAATTTGATTGTTTTCATTCTCTAAGATTTCAATATGCTTTTTATACTCTTGACTTGAAGAATTTAATTCTATATTTTTATCTTTTAGAGAATATACTGCTTCTTTTAAATTATTATTTTCATTACTTAATAAATCAGTTTTTTCTTTTAATTCAGTTTTTAAAGAATTAACTTTATTACTTAATTCCTTATTTTCTTGACTTAAAGAGCTATTTTTACTATTCATAACTTCTTTTAAGTTTTCTTTTTCTTGATGTAATAAATTAACTTGCTTTTTTAATCTTTCAATTTCTTCTTGAAGTTTTAAGTTATTGTCTTCTAAGGAATTAAGATTTTCTTTAAGAATTTTGTTTGAATTATCTAAACTAAAGTTTTTATTTTTATATTCTTCTAAAGTTAATCCTACACTTTTGTTAAACTCTTTTATTTTTTTAATTTCTAATTCTAATCCGTTTATAAGATTTTCTGATTTAATATTTATTTCTTTTAATCTATCATTTTCTTTAATCAAATTATTAAACTTCTCTTCCTTTGTGCTAATTTCGCTGTTAAGAGTTTTATTTCTAAGCTCTAAATCTAATATTTGTTCTTTAACTTTTTTACTAAATTCTTTTAAATCTAAATTCATAGCTTCAAGTTTTTTAATATTTTCTTCTTTAATAGCTACTTCATTATTTAAAACTTTATTTTTATTTTCCAAAGTTTCTATTTTAATTTTATTTTGGTTATTATCTTCTTTTAAAGTAACATTATTAGTTTCAAATATTTTCATTTTATCTTGTTTAAGCTTAATTTCATTGCTTAAAGCTTTAATTTTTTCTTCTTTAACTCTATTATCATTATTAAGGGACTTATTTTGCTTTTCTAATTCTTGAACTTTAGAATTAGATTTATTATTATTTGCCCTTAAACTTTGGTTATTTTCCTCAAGAATTTTGATTTTTTGAGATTTAGTAAATATCTCTTGATTTAAAATTTTATTTTTATTATTTAAATCCTCAACTTCATTTTTAAGTTTAATGCTATTTTCTTTTAACGATAAATTTGCATCTTCTAAAGTTTTTACTTTTTCTAATGTAACCTTAGCTTCATTATTTAGAGCATTATTACTGTTTTCTAAAGTATCTATTTTAAGCTTATACTTATTATTAGTTTCACTTAAACTTGACTTAGAAGCCTCTAAAATTTTTATTTTTTCATTTTTAGAGACAATCTCTAAAGTAAATACTTTATTTTTATTTTCTACTTCTTGAAGTCTTTTAATAGAAATATCATTTTTTTCTTTTAAAGAAATAATATTTTTATTTGTTTCTTCAAATCTTTGTTGTAAAGAGTTTTTTTCTTTCTTTAAACTTTCAAGTTCAATCTTAACTTTAGAATTAATTTCTTTTAAAGTTATATTTTCTCTTTCAATATTTTTAACTCTTTCTTCCTTAGCCTTATTTTCTGAAAATAACGCTTTATTTTTATTTTCAAGATCTTCTATCTGATTTTTTAAATTCTTATAGTTATCTTCAAAAGATTTAATTTTTTTATCTTTCAATAAAACTTCACTATTTAAAGCTTTATTGATATTTTCAAACTCTTTAAGTTTTGGATTAACACTACTATTTTTTTCTTTTAAGCTTAAGTTCTCAGCCTTAAGATTTTTAATATTTTGTTCTTTCGATGTAATCTGATTTATAAGCTCTTTATTTTTATCTCTAAGAGTTTTAATTTCAGAATTAAACTTATTATCTGAGTCTTTTAAAGTAATTATATCTTTATTTAAAACTTCAAATTTTTCTTTTAAATTTTTATTTTCTACTTTTAACTCTTCACTCTCTTTTTCCAAGCCTTCAAATCTAGTATTATCTTCATCATTAGCTTCTTTTAAACTAGTACAAATTTCCTTTAAACTTTTAAAATTCTTAGATAATTCTTCATAATTTTTATTTTGTTTAAAAAGTTCATCTACTATATTTATTGCCGCTAGAGTTGCTGAAGCTGAACTACTTAATTTATTATTTTTAGCATTAACTTCTTTAACCTTTCCATCAACATAACTCGCTATTTGTTTTAAATAACCGTCATCTTCTTTCCCTTTTAAATTATATTCAAACCCGTCAATGCTTACAGTAACCATAGCCATTTAAAACACCTCTTAATAATCAATTTTAATCTCTAATATATTATTTTAGCATATATAACCAGAGCTTCAAATGATTACTATCTTAATTGAGCTCCTAGTTTATATTCTAATGCACGTAATATTTTATCGTGAACTTTATTAACTTCTTTATCAGTTAATGTTTTATTTTCATCTCTATATACTATAGCATAGGCAATACTCTTCTTACCTTCTGGTATTTGCTTTCCTTTATAAACATCAAACAACTTAACATTTTCAACTAAACTTCCACCAGCTTTTTTAATTGTATCTTCTATTTCTTGTACAAGTGTTGCATCTTCAACTAATAATGCAATATCTCTTGTTACTGCTGGGAATTTTGGTAACGCTTTATATGACTTAATTATATTTGAGTGCTTATATAAAACATCTAAATTTATTTCTGCAACATAACATTGTGCATCTATTTCGTAGTTTTCATTTAGATCAGGATGTACTTCTCCTAAAACTCCGATTTCTTGTTTTCCTACTAAAAGTTTTGCAGTTTTTCCTGGGTGATAACTTGGATTTTCACTTTCCCTTGCAAAAGAAATTTTTGAAACTCCTAATGCATTTATTAAGTTTTCAACTACACCTTTAAGGTCTAAGTAATCAACTTTTCCATATAAACCAATTGTTAATATGTTGTTTTCATTTGGAAGCTTAGTTTCATCTTCATTTGGAATATAAGTCTTTCCAAGTTCAAATAATCTAGCTATATCATTATTTCTTGAGAAATTCCTAGCAAGTGATTCCATCATTGAAGGAAGTGTTGAAGTTCTCATTATGCTATAATCTTCCCCTAATGGATTCTTAATCTTAACTACATTTCTTAACGTACTATCCTTTGGTAAGTTTATCATATCAAATACCTTAGGACTTACAAATGAATAGCTTATAGATTGGTTTAAGCCTGATGACATCATTGTTTCAATAACCTTATCATCAAGTTGCTGCTTTAAGTTTTTAGGCTCTTTTTCTGTTGTAGTTGTTATTATTGAAGTTGGTATAACATCATAACCATAAATTCTAGCTATTTCTTCTGCTATATCTTCTTTTATCTTAACATCTATTCTAAAAGTTGGAACTGTTATTTTTAAATCATCTTCTTTTATTTCAGTTCTTAAATCTAAGCTATCTAAGTATTTTTTCATATCTTCCTTAGATAAATCTGTTCCTAAAAATTTATTTATCCAAATTGATGATACTTCTAAAATCTCTTCATTTTTAACTTCGTTATATATATCAATAGTTCCTTCTGAAACTTCTCCACAACCTAACTCTTCTATAAGAGTGCAAGCTCTATCAATTGCAAGTATACAAAGATTTGGATCTATATCTTTTTCAAACCTACTTGAACTTTCAGTTCTTAAATTTAATTTTTTAGAATTAACTCTTATATTAACTCCATCAAAATTTGCGCTTTCAAATATTATTTCAGTCGTATCATCATTAACACCTGAATTTAATCCACCCATTATTCCAGCTAAAGCAACAGTAGTTTCCCCATCTTTTATGCAAAGAACTTCTGAATTTAATTCTCTTTCAGCCTCATCTAAAGTTATGAACTTTTCCTCATCTTTAGCTCTTTCAACTACTATAGCACCTGATTTTATTTCTCTTTTGTCAAAAGCATGCATTGGTTGACCAAGCTCTAACATAACAAAGTTTGTTATATCAACTATGTTATTTATAGGTCTTACTCCAGAATCTAATAATCTCTCTTGCATCCATTGTGGTGATGGCTCTACTTTAATATTTTTAACCATTCTTGCCATATATCTTCTGCATAAAGAATCCTTAACTTCTACTTTTAGTTCATCATTTATGTTTGACGAGTTTTTAACTTGAAACTCCATGTTTGGCATTTTATATTCCATACCTAAAGTTGCAGCAGTTTCTCTAGCCATACCGACAACACTTAAACAATCTGGTCTATTTGAAGTTATTTCAAAATCTATAATAGCTTTATTTAATTTTAAAGCTTCTTTTATGTCTATTCCAATCTCAGTATCTTCTGGTAATATCATTAAACCATGTACTGGCTCATCCCCAGCTATTCCAATCTCTTCTTCTGAGCAGAACATACCATTTGATACTATTCCTCTTAGCTTACCTTTTTTAATCTTGCTTCCATCTGCAAGAATTGCACCATGTAAAGCTACTGGAACTATATCTCCTTCTTTCATGTTATCTGCTGCAGTTACTATTTGAAGTAATTCTTCTTTGCCTATATTAACTTGACAAACCTTTAATTTATCAGCATCTGGATGTTGCTCTATTGTTTCAAACTTACAAGTTACTATGTTTTGAAGGTCAGCACCTGCCATTATAACCTCTTCAACTTTTGAACCTGATAAAGTTAATCTATCTCCTAATTCTTTTGCATCTATATCAACATTTACATAATCTTTTAGCCAATTATATGGTATTTTCATTATATTTTCCCTCCTAAGCTTTTTATTAGAATTGATTTAAAAATCTCATATCACTTTCATATAATAATCTTATATCATCTATTCCGTACTTTAACATAACCATTCTATCTACACCAAAGCCGAAAGCAAATCCACTATACTCTTCTGGGTCTATTCCACAATTTCTTAAAACATCAGGGTGAACCATTCCACATCCTAAAAGTTCTATCCAACCGCTTCCTTTACAAACTCTACATCCATCTCCATTACACACAAAGCAAGTTGCATCCATTTCTGCTGATGGTTCTGTAAATGGGAAGTGATGAGGTCTAAATTTAGTTTTAACCTTATCCCCAAACATTTTCTTTGCAAATAACTCTAAAGTACCTTTTAAGTCTGCAAATGTTATGTTCTTATCTATTACTAAACCTTCCATTTGGTAGAATATTGGTGAGTGAGTAGCATCAACATCATCTGATCTAAACACCTTACCTGGTGATATCATTTTTATTGGTGGCTTTTGATTTTCCATTACTCTAATTTGTACTGGTGAAGTTTGAGTTCTTAAAACAAGATTATCATTTATATAGAAAGTATCTTGCTCACTTCTAGCTGGGTGATCCTTTGGAATGTTTAAAGCTTCAAAGTTATAATAATCAAGTTCAACCTCTGGTCCTTCTTCTATACAAAATCCCATTGATATGAAAATATCTTTCATATGCTCTAATGTTAAATCTAATGGATGTCTTTTTCCTATTGTATTTTTTCTTCCAGGCATAGAAATATCTATAACTTCACTTTGAAGTTTTGCATTTTTTTCTATATTCTTTATTTCTGATGAAATTTTTTCAATTTCACTTTCTATATCGGCTCTTACTTCATTTGCAAGCTTTCCAACAACTGGTCTTTCCTCAGCACTTAGAGCTCCCATACCTCTTAATATTCCTGTAAGTTCTCCTTTTTTACCTAAGAACTTAACTC
>X256_Zander__coassemble_16_pt1 | contig 38362 bp, 37 predicted proteins | sample X256_Zander__metabat2_high_PE_003 | metagenome-assembled genome bin X256_Zander | reverse complement strand
CTGGTGTTCCTGCTAGTAAATCATTCCCTCTCATTACTGCCCCACCATCAGCTCTTCCTGATTGTGCAAATTCTATATTGTATCCATTTTCTTTTAACTCATTTAATAGATTTTCAACTTTTCTAGCACCTTCAATATTTAAAATACCAACCTTAGGATTTTCTATTCCTAAACTTTTAGCAACACTAATTCCTGCTATTGTATTTAAAATCATTCCTTCAACTCTATTAGATGAAGTAGTACCTGTTGTAGTTGCTATTAGCATATCTTTTCCTTTACCTGGAGTAACAACCTTTCCTACTGTTGAAACACCTATCGGAAAGTCAAAGTGTTGAGTTACTACACCTTGAATATATCCAGAATCTAATAATTCTATCATTTTTTTATGACCTTCTTCAGGGTCATTAACTTCTACTACATCAAATCCTTCTACTTTAGGACCACCAATTAGTACTATTTCAAAATCTTTATATTTGCTTTTAGCAAGTTTTGCAGCATTTATCATTTCATCTGTTCCATGCTCACTTCCAAGAACAGTTAAACCTATTTTAACTTTCTCTCCAAAACTTCCAGTAGTTATTCCATCTGCTATTTCATTAAAGATTTCTCCAATGAATTTTTTTACATTGTTATTTTCCACCATAATCACGCTCCTTAATTGTTACCCATTAAGTAAGCAGAAAAATCTTTCATAGCTTCTGCTACCATAGATTTAACTTCTTCTTTTGTAATTTCACATCCCTCATCTTTTAATCCTGGATTTTTTTCTACAACTATAGAAACTCCATCAAAAAGATTAGTCATTCTTCCTAAGAATAAGCTACCTTTACCTATAATCATAAAGTTATCAAGTTCACCACTTAATATCTTATCTCTTCCATGACCTATAATTGGAACTCCTGAAGGAATATGACCTTGAGTTGGTGCAAATCCTGGATATCCTTTTTCTTTAACAAAGCTTGGTAATGATTTTCTATCTAATTGTCCTTTTTTAACTGCTAATGCTCCTATCATTTTATAGTTTTGTGTAGGAACATCTCCTGCGCCTGCTGGTTCTGTTATATCTGGAGTTTGCATTTCTGGTGCAAATTTATTTATATCAGTAATTTTTAATCCTGCTTTTTCTAATGGTTCTGATACTAATGCTTCTAAAACAGCTTGTGGTGATGCACCATGGCCTATTGTATGTCTTCCAATTATATCAGTTCTTAATATTGGATTTACTCCATCATTTTCGCTTACTAAAACAGCGAATCCACCTATACAATCTTCTAGTATTTTAAGACCTTTTTTAATATGGTCTTTTCCATTCATACCAAGTTTAGCTGTACATCCACCAGCAACTATTGCTACATTTTTATAGATTCCTGATTTAACAAGCGCTGAAGCTGCTATTAAAGCATGGCTTGGACCTGCACAGAAACCTCTCACATCTGTACCTGTAGCATTTTTGCATCCTACAACTTCTCCAACTGCTTTAGCTACGTTTCCGCCACCTCTTTGGTTCATATCTCCAATTGCTTCTTCTGAACATTCGATGATATATTCAACATCTTCTGGTTTAACATCTTTTTCATCACATAAGTGCATTAATGCTAAAGCACCTGAGGCTTTTACAACTAAGTTTTCTAATAAAACATGTGAAGTAAGGTTTTTATCGAATTCATGAGCTCTCTTTACACATCCTATTAATTTTCCATCTTCATATAAACCTTCTGCAACATGAGTATCTACTAAATCTTCTATTGCTGAAAGTTCTTCTCCTTCTTTTAGCTCATCGACTTTGTTTTTTAATAAAGGATGATTAGCTAGTTTTTCTTTTATTACTTCCATGAAACCTTTTTCAATTTTAACTAAATCAAAAGAATCTGAAAGCTTTAATAATCCATAAAACTCATCTTGTGGCATTATTTCACCGTATTTACCGAATCTTGATGCATCTTCTACAGGTTCATCATGCCAAGGTCTTTTTCTTTCTGCTAATTCATTTGGAGTCATGTTTCCTATATATGTTTGGTTTGGTGCATATTCAACAACTTCTTTAAAAGTTCTTAAATGATTTCCTATTTCTTTTAAGTATTCTGAATCTGGATTGCTTTCTCTTTCAACAGTTTGTGTTGTACCATTGTGTATTATCATATCTGGTGTATCAACTAAAATATATGACCCTTTTTTTATTACTGGAAAATCCATTCTCTTACCCTCCTATATTAAAAAAAGGTACCAGGAACCTACTCCTGGCACCTTCAAAATTTTACTCAAACACTGTTTGTTCTTCTACTTCTGTTTGAAGTGCTTTTAATGCTTTTTCAACTAATCTATATCTTAATTCATACTCTTCCTCTTTTGATAATGCTGGGTTACCAAGTGGATGAGGTATTGCTACTGTTGGAATTATTCTGTTAGCTCCAACTGTAAGTGAAATAGGTGTTACTGTACACATATGAACTATAGGTAAACCTGTTCTTTCAATTTCTTTAAGCATTGTTGCTCCGCAACGTGTACAAGTTCCTCAAGTAGATGTTAATATTACGGCATCTACTCCAGCATCAACTAACTTTTTACCTATTTCTTCACCAAATTTCTTTGATGATGCAACAGCTGTACCATTACCAACTGTTGTATAGAAATAATTATAAAGTGAACCAATCTTTCCTTCTTTCTCCATAGATCTTAATACGTCTACTGGTATAACTCTATCTGGCTCATCATTTGCATAAGTTGGGTCATATCCACCATGTGCAGTTTCAAAACCATCACTTGTAAGTCTGTCTAAACCTTCAATGCTATACTCACCGTATTTAGATGCTGAAGAAGATTCTATGTGGTCTGGATTTCCTTTTGGAACAGTACCACCTGATGTAACTATAGCTATTTTAGCTTTAGTTATATCTTTTATAGCCTTACTTGGCTCTACTCTATCAAATACTGGCATTTTAAATTCAGTTGTAAACTCTTCGCCTTTAAGCTTTTTAACAAGCATATCAACCGCTCTTTTTGAACCTCTTTCAGATGCAAAGTAGTTCTTTCTTATTCCTCTTTCGATATAACCCTCTTCACTTGGAGTTCCTATCTCTTGCTTATCCATTAATTTTATTGCAAGCTTAGCCATTGCTGGAATAGCTTGTCTCATACCTACTGCACTGTTTCTTGTTTCAACAATGTATACATACTTTTTAAACATATCTGCTCCTGGATTTTCAGGATACATTGCTGTCATTACAGGGATATTTAATTTCTCTTCAACTTCTTTTGCAATGCTACCACATGCAACTCCATATCTTCCAGCATTGAATGCAGGACCTGCTATAAACATATCCGCATTACATTCTCTAACCATATCTATAATTTGAGCTTTTGCTTCATCCATATTTTCATTGAAATATGAGTCTCCACAAATAATAGTTGCAACTATTTCTGCTTTTCCTTTAAATTGACCATTTAATCCCATTCCTGGGCCTACAAAACCTTCTCTTAACTCTGGTTTATAATCAGCTTTTTCTTCACCACCAATACCTGCATAGAATTGGTTAATATAGTGAACTACTCTAATCATTTTTTTCCCCCCTTGGTGTATACCACACTACATTTGTTATTTGTTATATTGTGAGAATTCGTCTCTTACGCCTTTAACTTCTGAGCAAATAGTATCTACATCTAGAACCATTTCCATCATTCCACATTGCTCATCATAAACAGTTTCATCACATTCTTCTTTTATCTCTGGTTCTACAATATGATAAACACCTAATCCTAAAGCTATTCCTGCTAAAGGACCTGCAAATGTAGGGTCTCCTGCACATACAGTTTCAGCAGATAATCCTGCTGATTCAGCTTCAGCTCCTCCAAGTATTACAATTACATTTTCTGCACCATACTTATCAGTTAAATCTTTTACTCTTTGTTGGATCTCCAGATCCATAGCTCCTGCAGCTGTTCAAACAAAGCATTCTGTTGATGCAAAAATTATTTCTGCTCCTGCGCTTTTAACACATTCCTCTATAGCTGGACCTGGTATACCATCTCTATCTCCAATAGCTATAATCTTTTTTCCCTCTAGCATTTTAAATATCTCCCTTCATTTACACAATAAATTTTATTTTCAAAATTTTCGTTCTAAAAAATTTAATCTACACCTTCAAATAATCAATATAAAATTAGAATCCTTTTGCAGTTAAGTAGTTAAATCCTACTTCTGAAGTAGCTCCAGTTATAACTTGTATTTCTGCATTTATTGATCCATCTTCTCTTAAGCTTCCAACATATCCACCAGCAATTATATTAGCTGCTTCTGGATGTCCTATTACTTTTTTCATTGGAGGCAATGTAATTACTTCATTAGCATTTCCACCTGTTACAACAGCATCTGCTTTTGGAGTTGAGTCTGCTAATGATTGTGATGAACCATCTTGTCCTGCATACTCATCTGTTATTAATACAGTTTTAACTCCTTTAGCTGTTATCTTATTACAGTTCATTACTAAGTCAGCATCTGGATTACCAAATCCTTCTTCTGAAATAATAACTGCATCTGCTCCTAAAAATTCAACTAATTTAGCAGTCATATCTGAACTTCTTTGCTTATCAGCTAAGTAAACATTCTCATTTGTTATAACACAACCTAAGAAATTTATATCTTTACCATGTCTATCATATAAATCTGTTATAACTGGATGATTTATATGAACATAGCTTGGGTTCTTATCACAAGCTGATACACAGTTACCACTTACTATAGCACCATCAAATACTTCTGTTGGGTATATAAAAGTTGGTATTATTCTCTTAGCATCTACTCCATAAACATATGTGTCATGAAGTAATCCTTGTGTTTGTAGCATATAAACATAAACTACTTTTGGTAAGTTTGGATACTCATTTATTTGCTCCATTAAAGGTTTTGTTTCATAAGTTTTTATTTCATCTGGTTCAATATCTTTACCAGCTTTACCTAAATAGGTAGCAGTTTTTAAACCCAACATTCTTAAAGTTTCTTCATGTTCATGTTTTTCTAAACCTTCAGCAACCTCACAAACAGCTACTAAATTAACAGTTTTTGAAAATGGAGTATATTTTGCTCCTTCTCCTGACATATCTATTATTCCTTCTTGGAATCCAACTACTTTACCTGTAGTAACAACGGCAGCACCCTTTAATACATGAGTTCTACCTGAACCAACTGTATCAACTTTATTTATAAATCCTGGGAATATGCCTCCATTTCCACTAACTTTAACTCTTGGTTCTATAACATCCTTTACTGGTATTATTCTAGTTTCATCTCCAGGTCTTACGATGTCAAAATCAAGACTCATGATTTTTTCATCATTACCAACCTCTTCAAGTAATTCTTTTTTGTTTACAAAAAGAATACTTTCTTTAACTTCTGTTTTATCGCCAAACTGGATATCTTTAATGTAGATATTACCTAATTCTAGACGCATTTTTTCACCCCCATAAAATTTCTCTTATACTCTTTTTATTACTTTGTATATTATTAAATTTAATTAAAGAGTTTCGTAATAACCCTTTATAAATCCTTCAACATCTTCTAATGAACTTATTTTATCTGGAGTTATTGTTGATACTTTTTCCCCAGCTTTGTAAATTATCATTGTTGGTAAACCTAAAACTTTTTGACCAATTGCAAGTCTTCTAGCTGAAGATATATTTAAACTTGAAAACTTTATTTTATCTCCATATTTTTCTTCTAATCCATGTACTCCTGGCATTAATTCTTTACAAATTTCACATTTGTCACCCCAGAAATCAACGAATACTGGTTTTTCACTATTTAAAACTTCTGTTTCAAAATTCTCTTTATTTAATTCAATCATGATTAAAATCTCCCTTCAAACCTTTTTATTTTATTTATTCATTTAAATAAGCTTCAGCTGAAATTGCTGCTTGAGCTCCATCAGCTGCTGCAGTAACAACTTGTCTTAATGTTTTTTGTCTAACATCTCCTGCTGCAAATACACCTTTAATGTTAGTTCTCATATCTTCGTCAGTTATAATATCTCCTCTTTGATTCATGTCTATAATTCCTTTAAATAAATCTGAAATTGGAAGATATCCTACGAATACGAAACAACCATTTACTTCTAAATCAGTTTTTTCATTGGTTTTTACATTTTTAACTACTAATTTTTCTAGTATTTCATCTCCTACAGCTTCTTCAACTACAGAGTCTAAAACTAATTTTACTTTTGGATTAGCTTTTACTCTATCAACTAAAGATTGAGCACCTCTAAATTGGTCTCTTCTGTGAATTATAGTTACACTTTCACCAAATTTAGTTAAGTATAAAGCTTCAGTTAAAGCTGAATCTCCTCCACCTATAACTGCAATATCTAAATCTGTAAAGAAGTCAGCATCACAAGTTGCACAATACGAAACTCCCTTACCTCTTAATTTTTCTTCATTTTTAAATCCACCAAGTCTTGGATATGCTCCAGTTGCTATTATTATTGTCTTAGCTTGGTAAGTTTCTTTTTTACCTTTTATAGTTTTAACTTCACCATCTAATTCAACTTCAATAATCTCATCTTTCGCAAATTTAGTACCAAAACCTTCTGCTTGTTCCTTCATTCTAGCTATCAAGCTTGGACCAGTACAATCTTCTATTGAACCTGGATAATTTTCTAAGTCAGCAGTAGTTGCTGCTTGTCCTCCAAACTTAGCTCTCTCTATTAATAAAGTATCTAATTTACCTCTTGATGTGTATAATGCTGCTGAAAGTCCTGCAGGACCTCCCCCAATTATTATAGTGTCATAAATATGACTCATTCTAGCCCCTCCTTAACTTAAATTCTCAATAATCCTTGTTACTTACTTTATAACATTGTTTATAAGGTCGAAATCGATCAACATAAAGTCTTCTTTTATGCTATCAGACCAATTGGGACAGTTAAACATTTTCATAAACTTGTTTAGCGAAGTTATAGACTCCTCTATAACTGTTAACGATTCCATATCTAATTTACATTTACTATCTTGAGAAACCATAATTGTTCTATATGGTGTCTCATTTGGTTTTACACTACTCATTAAAGGATGTGTTAATAAAATATGTCCTTTATGTATGTAATCTCTAACTTTTTCAAAAACTTCTTTTACATTACCATCAACAAAATCAATTTCAAACTTATTTGAAATATTTTTTTTGCTTAATGGATTGTTAGTAACAACTTTTACTTTTTCTATCATAGTTCAATAATCTCCTGTTTTATTGTAACTAAAAAGACAGAGTTAATAGCTTTAGCTACTAACTCTGTCTTAATACCTGAGAGATTTACTCCTTCGGTGCTTACGCTTTCCAGAGATGTGTCAACAAGAGGTTCTTTTGCCTGAGAGCTTCATATTAATTAGCAATATTAATATTTACACCTTCGGCCACTATATATAAAATATAATCGTCTCCCTAATGTATCATCCACAACATTTTTTCATTTAAGAATACAAATTTCAAATTTTGTATTTATCTTACAAATACATTATACTAACATTTTGATAAAAAATCTACACATTTATCAAAATATTTTATCGACAATTATAATAGTTGTAATTACGTTTATTAATAACTTAATTATTATCAATAAAGAAAAGTCCACATGCCTTTGGTCCAGAATGTACTCCTACTGTACATCCAACCTCTGCATCAATATATTCAATATTATTTTCTTCTAAATAAGCTTTTAAAGGATTGTATATATCTTCATTTTCAATGTGTAAAAGAATAACTGGTTCTCCTCTCTTTATTCCACACTGTTCAAAATCTTGAATTATTTTTTTGATAGCTTTTTTATTACCTCTTACTTTTTCTTTTACCGCCATTTTACCATTTTTAACTTCTAATATAAGTCTTATTCCTAATACACTACCTATCATACCTGCAGTTTTTGAAAGTCGTCCACCTTTTATTAAGTAGTCTAAACTTTCAAATCCTAAAGAACTTTTAACTTTAGATATTGTATTTAATATTTCTGCTTCTATTTCTAAAAAAGAAACTCCGCTGTTTATTAATGAAACTGTTTTTAAAACTAATACTCCAAGTCCTGATGTAACATTTTTGGAATCTATAACTATAATATCTTCGCTCTCTAACATATCTTTTGCAATACATGCTGATTGATATGTTCCACTCATTTCAGATGATAAAGTTAAAACTATTACTTTATATCCTTCTTCTAAATTTTTCTTAAAACATTCGTAAAATCTATTTGGAGTTACTTGTGCAGTTGTTGGCAACATATCTAAAGCTTCAATTTTTTGAAACATTGTTTTTGTATCAATATCAACCCCATCTAAGTAGCTTTCTTCTCCAAAATTTATAAGTAATGGTAATACCTCTACGCCTTTTTCTTTTAATATTTGTTTAGGAATATCTACGGTACTATCCGTTATTACCTTAATTTTTTCCATAGCTTACAATTCCCCTTTACTTTGCTATATTACTTCATATTTGGAAATCCAATTTGTCTTAAAGCTTCATAGGCTACTATGGCTACAGTGTTTGAAACATTCAAAGACCTAGTACTTGAACTAATCATAGGTATTCTTATTCCTTCTACGTCATTATATACGTATTCTGGAACACCTGATGATTCTCTACCAAACATAATAAAGTCGCCCTCTTTAAATTCTACTTCATCATAATACTTCTCTGAATGTGTTGATGAAAGGAATATTCTCTGATCACCATATTTTTTAATAAAATCTTCATAGCTTTCATGCACTTCTAAATCTAAATCTTTCCAATAATCTAGACCTGCTCTTTTTAAATGTTTTTCATCTAAGCAAAATCCTAATGGCTTTATTAGGTGTAATTTACTATTTGTTAACACACAAGTTCTTGCTATATTACCTGTGTTTTGTGGTATTTCTGGTTGGTATAATACTATATTAAAATTCACTTTAGTTTCCTCCAAAAGACACGTAAAAAAATTAAAAAAAGATTGATTAATCTATAATCAACCTTCTTATTATATTACAATAATTTAAAATTTTAGTCAAAACTCTAAATTGTAAATTTTTTTCAATTAAGTTTTTTACTTTTTATTAAGAATAAATTTTTCTACCATTTTAGCTACGCCATCATTATTATTATTATCAGTTATATAATTTGCTTCTTTTTTGACCTCTTCTATTGCATTGCCCATTGCAACTCCAAGACCTGCATATCTTATCATTGATAAATCATTTTCATTATCTCCAACAGCTATAACTTCTTGTCTATTTATACCATAGTAATTAGCTAGGTGTTTAACCGCCTCTCCTTTTGATGTACCTTCTTTGTTTATCTCTATGTTATAAAAACCAGAACTTGCAATCTCAAGACCAGATATTTTAGATAACTCTTCCCTAAACTTAGCCTTTTTCTTTTTATTAAACTCTATTATTATACACTTAACTATATCCTTTGAATGTTCTTTAAAAACTTTAGTCCATTCATTTTGAGTTTTAATTACATTAGTTTGCACTTTTCTATTTTCAGGCTTTCTAAAAGACATTGCTGCATAAGTTATAAGGTTTTGCCAATAGCTATTTGTAAATACTTTATCTGGAGTATGAAAATGAGCTCCTACTTTATATTTTTTTGCTAACTCTAATATCTTATCGCATTTTTCTTTTTCTAATTCTTTTATATATATAACCTTATCCTCATCTTTTTCTCTTATTATTCCACCATTAGCTGCTATAACAACAGACTTTACTCCTAATAAATCTGAATAATAAGCTGCATTGTTAAATATTCTCCCTGTAGTTATTACTATATGTACCCCTTTATCATAAGCTTCTTTTAAAACTTTTTTTGTTTTTTCAGTAACCATTTTTCTGCTATTTAATAATGTACCATCTATATCTATACAAACTAATTTATATTTCATATATATCACTCCACTCAAAACTTATTTAAATTTATTTTCTATTGTAACATATAGTTAAACCTTTTTATTAGTTTAAATGTTAAAAATATACTACTTTTTATAACAATAAAAAAAGCTGATATCTTACCGCAGATATCAGCTTAAATTTTATTAATTCTTATATGTGTCTGTTGCAATTTTTTGTTTGTTTATTTCTTGACCATTTTGATAAGTTATTAAATAACTACTAACCGTTGACGTTCCTCCACCACCTGAAACAGGTCCAGTAACTAACTCATATGTTTTTCCTTGCATAGCTTGAATATTTCCATATATATTAAATACAACTTGCTTATCTGGTGTTGTATATCCTTCTATATATATTGGAAAATTATATGGATTTTTAAATTTATAATCAAGTGATCCCCACGCAACTGTAGCATCTAATCCTAATGGTGAATAACTAGTCTTCATAGAATGATTATGTCTTTCTGATGACTTTATTCCAGCTCTCATAGCAGCTCTATATAAGGTAGTTGATATTTGACAAATACCTCCACCTACATCATCTACTACTTTATTATTTATAAAAACAGCTCCGCTTCTATATCCTTTTGATCTAGTTCTCTCTCCAAGAGTATCGTTGTAGCTAAATTCTTGTCCTGGCATTAATATTGTTCCATTAACAGCATTAGTTGCTAATCTTAAATTAGTTGATCTATTTTCATCTGATGTAGCAAAGCTTGTACTAAAACTACCTATAACGCCATCTATTTTTTCTAAATCTGATCTTTTAACCTTTGGTTGAACCTCTTCTACAACAGCTTCAACTACTGGATTCTTCCCTAAATCATCATTTATATTTTTTGCAACTAACTCATTTAATTGTTTTTTATTAACCTCTTTTCCAACTCGACCATCTATTATAGTAGGAGAATTTCCATCTAATGATAAAGTCGCATTTTTAGGTTTTTTATCAACAGTCTCTCTAATCTTATTTTCAAATGTATTAGCTTTACTTTTATCATATGAAAAACTTAAATCTATATTAGTGTTACAACCTTTTTTTATTTTTTGATTTTCACTAAATATATTACCTGTTTTTCCTTCTTTTAAAGCTTTATTAACTGCATCCTCAATATTTAATTTAGGCTTTAATTCATTATATTTTAACTTAAATTCCTGTCCGCCAGCTTTAACGGTTAAAATTTTATTTTGTATTGGAGTATTAAATGTATCATATAATTCCTTTTGAGCTTCTTCTTTTGTCTTTTCAGACAAATCTATTCCGTTAACTCTAACCCCTGGATATATTTTATCGGCCCACAAATTAACATTTTTCTTTACTGCCATAGTGTAACTTGCTAAACCTATTGCTAATATAGCTACAATTGCAACAACGCTAAGGATAATAGTTTTACTTTTAGATTTTTTCAGATTACCTTTTCTACCCATATCACTATTTTTTCTCCTCTCTTAACCATACAAATTAGATTATACTACATTAGTTTATATAAACAAATAAAGCGCTTCCTAATTTATATAATAAATTCAATTTAATACCTTTATGTTTATAAGTTAAAAATCAACATTTTTAATCTACTACCAATTTTAAATCTATTCTTTATTCTCTAACTTTATACGTATCTGTTGCTATTTTTTCTTTATTTATTTCTCTTCCACCTTCATAAGTTTCTAAGTATGAGCTAACTATAGCATCATCTCCACTATTACAAACTTGTCCTGCAATAAGCTCATAAGTTTTATTTCCCATACCTTGAACATAACCATATATGTTTATAACTGCTTGCTTATCTGATGTTGCATATCCTTCTATATATATAGGAAAGCTATATGGATTTTTAAACTTGTAATCCAAAGACCCCCAAGAAACTGTAGCATCTAATCCTAAAGGAGAATAACTAGTTGGTTTACAGTGATTATATCTTTCTGTTGATCTTATACCAGCTCTCATAGCAGCTCTATATAATGTGGTAGATATTTGACATATACCTCCACCTATTTGTTGTACAGTTTTACCTCCTTCACCATACCCAGCACCCATTCTATATCCTCTATCCCAGGTTCTTTCTCCAAGAGCATCGTTATAACTAAATTCTTGTCCTGGCATTAACAATATTCCATTAATTGATTTTAAAGCTACTCTTAAATTAGTTGCCCTACTTTCATCCGAATTAGTTGCAAAGCTTGTACTAAAACTACCTATAACCCCATCTATTTTTCTTAAATCTGATGTCCTAACTTTTGGGTCAACATCCTTAACATTAACTTCTATAATTGAATTTTTATCTATTTTATCATTTACATTTTTTATAACCAATTCATCTAATTGCTTTTTATCAATCTCTTTACCTATAGTTCCTTCTACAACTTTAGGAGAACTGCCTTCTAAATAGAAAGAAGCATTTTTAGCTTTTCTGTTTATCTTTTGTACAATTTTATTTTCAAAATCAATTGCTTTGTTTTTATCATAAGAAAATTTCAATAATAAATTCACATTGCAACCATTTTTTATTTTGTAATTTTTAATAAATATATTCCCTGTCTTTCCTTGATTTAATGCTTTTTGAATAGTTTCATCAATATTTAATCTAGGTTTTAATTCCTCATATTTTAATTTGAATTCTGATCCATCAGCTTTAACTATTAAAACTTTATTGTTTATTGGTTTATTAAATAAATCATATAATTGCTTTTGTGCTTCTTCTTTTGTCTTTGCTGACAAATCTACTCCGTTAATCTTTATTCCTGGATATATTTTATTAGACCAAGAATTAACTTCTTTTTGTATAGATAAAGCATATATACCTATGCCTATTGCTAAGATAAAAGCTATTATAGAAACACTAATAATAATAACTTTTTTTTTGATTTTTTTAGCCCTAGTTCTTCTGCCCATTAGTTCTATTCTCCTCTCTTAATTAGCGCAAATTTAATTATACTATAGTGATTTGTGCTTATAAATAAATGAATTTTGTAAATTAACCCTTAATATAATAAATATTTTAAAAACCAGATGTTTAATATATTGATTTAATATTTATACTTATTATCTATAAATAAACTATTATGGTAAAATTGTTACATAATATAAAAGTGGGGTGATTGTATGACTTATAATTTAGAACAATTAAAAAAATATTTAACCGACATTCTTAATATTCCTAGCGTAACTGGTTCAACTAAGAAAGTTACAGAATATATAATATCAGAGATTAGTAAAAAAAAGGTTACATATTCGTTAACAAATAAAGGTAATCTTATAATTACATTCATAGGTGAAAATCCAGACTCTAAATATGAAAGAGTATTTTCAGGTCATGTTGATACTTTAGGTGCAATGGTTAAGGAAATAAAATCTAATGGAACTTTGGCGTTAACTCCAGTTGGTGGTTTTATGATGAATGCTATCGAAGGTGAAAATTGCTTAGTAGAAACTTTAAATGAAAAAACTTATACAGGAACAATTCAAACTATCAAACCTTCTGTTCATATTAGTAGTGATGCTAAAGATTTAAAAAGAATTCCAGAGAATATGGAAGTTATATTAGATGAAAAAGTATTTTCTAAGGAAGATGTTGAAGAATTAGGTATTGATGTTGGAGATTTTATTTCTTTTGATACTAGAACACTTATAACAGAAAAAGGATTTGTAAAATCTAGACATCTTGATGATAAAGCTAGTGTTTCTGTTCTACTTTCTGCTATTGATTACTTTGTAGATAATAAAATAGCTTTACCATATACAACTCACTTCTTTATTAGTACTTATGAAGAGGTTGGACATGGAGCTAAAGCTTCCATACCAGAAAACACCAAGGAATTCATAGCTGTTGATATGGGTGCTCCTGGTCCTGGACAAAATTCTTCAGAATATGATGTTTGTATATGTGCAAAAGATTCATCTGGCCCTTATGATTTAAGTTTAAGAAAGAAACTAATTAATCTTTGTAAAGAAAAAGATATAAAATATAAAGTTGATATTTATCCTAACTATGGTTCAGATGCATCAGCAGCACTAGGGGCAGGTTGGGATTTAAAAACCGCTTTAATAGGTCCTGGAGTTTTCGCATCTCATGCTTATGAGAGAACTCATATGGATGCATTAGAAGAAACTTTAAAATTAGTTATAGCGTATGCTCAATGTAAGTAGCAAAAATAGCCTTTCTAAATTTCTTTAGAAAGGCTATTTTATTAAGTTTTCATTATTATATCTCCCATTAAATACATAGAATTTTCTTTTAAATACTCTTCATTTCTAAACGTACTTATTTTAAATTTACCTCTATTTTGAGAAAAATCTCCTACTTGATCAAAAGCTTCAACTGCTATTTCAATTGGATTTTTAGGAGTAAGTTTGAATTTATATAACGGAATTGAAATATAACTTATATTTTTACCTACAGTACCTGCATAATTTGAATTAACAAATACATTATATCCAGCTAAATCTTTATCCCCATTCCTCTTCCAACTAACATATATATTTCTTTTATCCATAGTAGCGAATACACCTTTTACATCACTAGGCACTTTTAAGTAATCTATATGATTAGGTCCCCAGTTTACATCTACAGGAGGATTAATTCCTTGTATTTCTCCTTTATCAGAGAATTTCCAAATATCCCATTTTTTCCATCCACCTGCATCTGCCGGATATTTGCTATCTGAGTATCTAGCTATCCATAAAGGCATATCACTAATTGGATATTTGTTATTTACTTTAAAATCATCATATAGTTTTATAAAAAATAATCCTGTATAAATCATTAATTTTCTTCTAGTTTTATTTTCAAATCTTTTTCTAAATCTATCTACCCAAGCAACTAATTGTATAGTAGTTATGGTTTTATTAGTTGGAACTTCAACATCTATAACCGGAAAGATATCACCAAAATCATTTTGACCAAAACCTTGTTGCAAAATATTTATAAAATCATCACATTGAGAATCTGCAGCAGTTAAACTAGCTGTGGGAACTCCAAAATGATATGCACCTACTGGTATTTTATAATTTCTACATCCTTTAGCATACTCTATAAATTTTTTATCTACTCTAAATTTTCCTGTACCAGAACCTGATGATCTTAAATATATGAAATCTACTTTTTTAGCTATAATTTTAAAATCAACTTTATCTCTATACTCGTTTAAATCCACTCCAAATATACTTAATGGATTTTTATTTTGCATATAAGCCTCCATATGTTTTTAATACTTATAATATAAATTATTAAATCAAATATAATATGTTACTAAAACAAAAATCTTCCCTAAAAATTTTAGGGAAGATTTTTGTTTATCCTCTTAAACTCATTGATTTTTCAATTATTATATCTAAAAGTTTTGAAAAGCTAATATCTACTCCTGTAGCACTTTTAGGAAATAGACTATTTTTAGTCATTCCAGGTAAAGTGTTAACTTCTAACACGTAAGGAACACCATCACTAACTATCATGTCTACTCTTCCATAAACACTACATTTTAAAGCTTTATAAGTTCTTAAAGCCATATCTTCAACTTCTTTATGAAGATTTTCTTCTAATTCTATTATAAATTCATCTGCACCATTATCTTGATATTTTGAAGTAAAGTCAAAAAACTCTGAGTTAGGTTTTATAGCTAATACTGGTAGCATTCTACCATCTAATATAGGGCAAGTTATTTCATCACCTTTTATGTATTTTTCTATCATAACCTCTGTATCCCATTTTAATCCTTCAACTACAGCATTTTCAACTTCTTCTTTTGACTTTATTATAAAAGTTGCTACGCTAGAACCACCACTATTAGGTTTTATAACTACTGGATAACCCATATTTTCTATTAAATCATAATCTATTTCATCAACTGAAGTTACATTATACCATTCAGCTGTTCTTATATCACAACTCTTTAATATTTTTTTAGTCGTATCTTTATCCATACAAATAGCACTACTTAAACTATCACAACCTGAATAAGGAATTTCTAAAGTTTGAAGAACTGCTTGAACCGTACCATCTTCTCCAAATTTGCCATGTAAAGCTAAAAGGGCAAAATCTATTCCTTTAACTTTTTCTATTATATCTTCCTTTTTATCTATTACAATAGGAACTATCTCATATTTATTTTTATCTAAAGTGTTAACAACTGATTGTCCACTTTGTATTGATATATCTCTTTCAGAAGATATTCCACCCATTATAACTCCAACCTTCATAAAACAACCTCCAATAAAATTAATAAACTTGTATTAGCAAACGTTAATTTTTAAATTAAACATTGTTAATTATACCACTTTAAAAAAATAAATTAAAGTTGCTTAGCTTTACTAATCTTTAGGGTTTTAAAAAACAAATTCCTTTTTATTTCAAATTATTATTAATATATATCTGACAGTTCTATGTAAATTTTTTCTGTATTATTTTCATTTAAATTGGTATTGTCTTTTATTTGCTCTTGCTTAGGTTTTATAGATGGAATAAAAGCCTTAAATTTACTTCCTTTTCCAAGTTCACTGCTTATACTAATATCTCCACCATATAACTCAATTAATGATTTAACCAAAGATAGTCCTATTCCACTACCTTCTTGAGTTCTACAGAAAGACTTGTCTACTTGCCTAAATCTTTGAAATATTATTTCTTGATCTTCTTTTGAAATACCAATTCCAGTATCTTGAACTTCTATAAATAATCCACTTTCAGCTTTTTTGAGGTTAACAAATATTTTTCCTCCTGTAGAAGTAAATTTTATAGCATTAGATATTAAGTTTAATATTATTCTTTCTATATGTTTTCTATCTACGTACATCTTTAGTTCTTCTACATCAGTATCAAAAATTAGTTCTAATCCCCTCATTTCAGTATATGGCACAACTGACATAGTTAAATCTTCTATTACTTCAATAATATTTTCATATCTAAATTCACTATAAAAAAAACCTGCTTCTAATTTTGTTAAATCAATAATATTGCTAATTAACCTTATAAGCCTATAGCAATTGTTTTTTACTGAATCTACATAATAATCTATATCTTTATTTCCAACTTTTATTTTTATAAGTTGAATAGCTGAAAAAATAACATTAACTGGTGTCTTTAATTCATGAGAAATATTAGCAAAGAATTCTGTTTTTATCTTATCATATTCTTTAGCTTCTATTAATTCTGCTTTACTTTGTTTATTTTGTAGCCTTAATTCTTTTATTTTTTTATTAACATTTAAATTTCTTCCTATAAACAAAATCATTTTCAGCTTATTATCTTTAAAAATAGGAACATAATTAGCCTCTATGTCTATTTTTTCTCCTTCTTTGCTCTTAACAGAAAATTCTGCTATTACTCTTTCATTATTTGATAACTTTTCTACTATCTCTTCATGAAGTTCCTTATCTTCATCATATCTAAAGTCATTTATATCTTTTTGCTGAAACTCTTGTAAAGTTACTTGAAGCGCATCTAACATAGCAGGATTTATATCTATTAATTTTTTCTTAGGGCTTACTTCCATTATATATGTAAAATCTGAACACATATTAAAGAAATTTTTATACTTTTCTTCACTTACTTTAAGCTTTTCTTCTATTTTTTTTCTTCTAGTTATATTTCTTCTATTTACAACCGCACCAACAACTTTTCCATCTTCATATATAACATTCATTAGGGTTTCAACCCAAATATTTTTTCCATTTTTATCTATAGCTTTATATTCTCCCACGAAAAGGCGTTTATCTTGCATTGCTTTTTTAATATTATTTCTTACTATTTCTCTATAATCTTTATGTATGCAATCAAAAGGAGATTTACCTATTAATTTTTCTTGTGTCCCACCAAACAATTTACAATAAGATGGAGTTACATAATTTATTTTTAAATTTGTATCTATTACAAACATAGCATCTTCCATATTATCCGTAATTTCTTTCATCCTAATTTCTAAATTTTTGACTTCACTTCTTTTAACTTCGGATAATCTTAATTTCACTATAAATTGATTAAATATTCCTATTATAGGCATAGTAAACATAATTGTATTTAAAATATTTATTATAAATATACTGTTATTATTTATCAGACCTAATACAATAAATATTCGTTTATATAATACTAAAAAAGTTAAACCTAATATGTATCTTAAAAATAAAGCATGTTTTCCCATACATTGTTTTATTATTAATAAAATGCTTATTAATATTATTGATATTGCAAGAAGGTTATATATTTTCAAATTTATATATATCTCTCTATAATAAATTTTTATTAATTCTATTACGCCTAAAGAAACTAATGTTCCAAATAAAAAAGAAATTATACTATAAGCAATTAATCTATTTATTGAAATTTTATAAATTTCATCTTTTATATTATAAATATATATCAAACTTATTAAAGCTATTATGTATATTATTAAATTAGGCTTATATTCAAGCAAACTCATAATATTGTAAGACTTATCAAGTTTTACATTTAGAATAAACATTATATCAGTTATTCTATATCCTAAATAAAATATAGATAACATTGTAAATACTAATATTTTTTTACTTTTTACACCTAAATAAAAATAAATCAAAGCCATCGTAGATAACAACACCATAAAACTTAAAAAATATTCTTCTAATATTTGAACTGAAATAATATCAAAATTTATAAGTTTAAAGTGAGAAAGGTCTTTACAAAAAATAAATAATATTATCCCTATTATTAAATATATAAATATTGCTCTTATTAAATTTTTTAATTTATACTTTTCACAGGGTTTCATAGTTCACCACCTTAAAATTAATTATTATATGATTAAATTTTACACATTGTAAATAATATTTATAATTATACCATTATATTGTAAAAAAATCATAGTATAAATTCCATAAAATTCAACATAAACCGATATACCTTCAATTGTTTTTAATTAACTTTGTTGACCTTTTCTATTTTAATATCTAGAATTATAATATATATGTTGTATAAATAATCTATTAAAACTTAGTTGAGTAAATTTATATTATAGATTGAATATTACAGCTTATAAATAATATATAAATAAGGAGAATTTATGAACGAAAAAACTAAAGCAATATTTTACATAACGCTTTCAGCTTTTTGTTTTGCACTTATGAGTACTTTTGTAAAACTTGCTGGAAACTTACCTTCAGTTGAGAAGAGCTTTTTTAGAAATTTAATAAGTTGTATAGTGGCATTAGTTATTATAAAAAAATCTCATGCTCCTATTTTTGGCAAAAAAGAAAATAGATTACCTTTAATTTTAAGAGCAACATTTGGAACTATAGGAATAGTGGCAAACTTTTATGCAATAGATCATTTGGTTTTATCTGATGCTTCTATGCTTAACAAGCTTAGCCCTTTTTTTGTAATAATATTTTCATATTTTTTCTTAAAAGAAAATTTAAAATCAGTTCAAGTAATGGCATTAGTTGTAGCTTTTTTAGGTGCTTTATTTATAATAAAACCTGAATTTAATTCAGATTTACTGCCATCATTAATAGGAATGTTTTCCGCTACTTGTGCTGGTGCAGCATACACTTGCGTTAGATATTTAGGTGGTCGAGAAAAAGGAGAAACTATTGTATTTTTCTTTTCATTATTTTCAATTATAGCCACTTTACCTTTTGTACTCCTAAATTTTGTGCCCTTTACATTAAATCAATTTTTATTTTTACTTGGTGCTGGAATATCTGCTTCTATTGCACAATTTTCATTAACTGCAGCTTATAAACATGCCCCAGCAAGAGAAATATCTATTTATGATTATTCTCAAGTTATATTTGTTGCTATAATTTCTATTATTATTTGGCATCAAACACCTGATTTATTAAGCGTATTAGGATATGCAGTTATACTAACAGCTTCTGCAATGATATTCTTATATAACAAAAAAGTATGTAGAGCCTAAACCTCTACATACTTTTATTATTTTTCGCACAAAAGTATGAAATTTAATTTATTACCAATTAGCGTAATTATTCCTTTATTATATTCTCCTAAAAATGTTCCATTATAATTAATTGATTTATTAGTTATTAAATCAATTAATTTATGATTATTGCAATCATTAAATATTACATTACCCTTTTCATCAAAAATTATTTTATCTTTTTCTAATTTTTGTGGAACATTTACAGTTGTAAATTTTATAGGATTTTGTTCTATTGATCCATATAAAATACTAGTGATTTCATTATCATTAGTTTCAGCTAAATATAAATTATTTTTTTCATCAATTCCAATGACTTTTATATTTTCAGAATTATTTAAATGTATTTCTCTTTCATTATCATTGATTAACATCATTAACTTGCCTGAATCTTTATAAATAAGACTTGTTCCTTTTGGTGGAACTGCAATATTTCCTGTACATAGAATATCAGCTTTAACTAAGTCTAATTCATTCATTATGTTAACTTTATATATATCAGACATTCCATCTTTTCTTGAAACTTTTATATACATAACATTAGTACTTGATGAAACTATATCTTCTATTTTATCATCATTACCCTTGATTTTTATTTTAAACTTATTCATATCAAAGTCTAATAATTCTCTTTTAGAATTTTTCTTAGCATCATAGGAATAAAAATCAAAATACTCTTTATTTTTTTCTATAACTATCATAGATGTTTGATCTGCTAACCACTTACAAAATACTATTTTTTCTCCTTTTTCAGGTTTAACTTCTACAGAATTATTTTGTTCTACATCTAATACTTTAAGTAGTTCTCCTTCAAAATAGGAAATGTATTTTCCATTAAAAGCTATCTTTACATCCTTAGCATCTTTAGTAAATTCAATCTGTGGTTTGTTTTTTTTGTCAATATTGTTATCAACCTTTACAGATTTTATTTTCATCTGACCTTTTTCATATTTTTTATTAAAATAAAAGAATATTCCGTTTTGTATAGCTAGTCCAATAACTATGCAAAAACATAAATATTTTACTATTCTTTTATTTACTTTCATAAATTCACCACCTATTTTTCAACATAAAAAGCTGTCGCAACTGTTCTTTCACCATTCCATGAATTAGGTGAATTTATAACTTCTCCTTCGTAATACATTGTTGATGAATATCCACCATCTAAGTTACCAGCATTAATAGCACCATAGTCTAAAAGTACTTCTTGAACATCATATAAAGTTGCACCCATTTTAGTTAAACTTTTTCTACCATCTATAACTAAAAATAAAACTGTTCCATCTGCTTTTTGACCTATTGCAGTACGAGGATTTAATCCACCTTCATACTTATCTTTAATTTGTCTCTTTCCATTAATAATTAAAGTTGGTGGTCTAAAACATATAGCTTCTTTAACATCCATTTCTTTTAGTTCCTTTATTGATCTATCGCCTACTATTAAATGACCACTTTTTGTAAATGCTAAAACATTTTCCTTTTGATTTTCATCTATATCTGATGTTGGATATATTACTTTTCCATCTGAAATTACATATCCTCCAGGATATGATCCTGTACCCGCGTATTTAGTTCCATCTGAAGATTCATCAACAAAAGAGCCTCCATTTATAGCTGCTATAGCATTATTATCTTTTGCCATATCACTAGTTTTTTGTCCGCTTTTTCCAAGTTCCTTTGTCATAGCAACTTTTATCTTTGTTGGATCTTTAATTTCCAATAAATATCCATCAAAAGAATCTGTTTGAATATTATATCTTATTATCTCATTATCATTCTTATGTTTTATTTCTACATGAGTATCAATTTTATCACTTAAAGTAGCCGCACTTGCCTCTTGTGTGATTTCATTTTCAAAAACTTTATTAACTACACTTTTAGGTATATATTTATCTATTAAATAACTATGTCTTGTTGCTAAAACTGTTGAAATTGCCATTTTTCTAAGACTGTCATATGGCCCATACAAAAACAATATAGGAGTAGTTATAGTCAAGAATAATATTTCAAATAACACTATAAAAGCTATTTTCTTTAACTTTTTTTTATTAAATTTCATAATATTCTACCTTATATTTTAAGGTAGTAACCTCCCCTCATATCTATATTAGTTATAATTTCAACTTACAAATTAAAATTATTTTTTAATTTAAAAATCTTTTTAATTATAACAAAAATACTTTATATTTTAAATAACATTGCATTTTGCTATTTAAGACACTTAAAATACATTTTAATAGTAAAAATTCATTAATACAATATAAAAATATATTTTAATTTGTTAATATTTGCTACTTAGTCATATTTTATTGTTAATTTTCACTCTTATATAAAAATACACGATATTTCAAAAATAAATCCTTACTATTTTTAAAGTTATCGTGCATAAACTTTTCATATACATAAAAAATATTATATTTTATTCTTACTTGTCTCAAAATAATTACAATAATCCCTTATTGGACAGTACCCACATTTAGGATTTCTAGCCATGCAACACCTTCTACCATGAAATATTAATAGATGATGTGCTGATGACCACTCTTGTTTAGGTATTTCATTTTGAAGTTGTATTTCTGTCTCTAATACATTTTTTCCGTCTGCAAGTCCTATTCTATTTGAAACCCTAAAAACATGAGTATCTACCGCAATAGCTGGTATTCCAAAAGCATTAGACATAACAACATTAGCAGTTTTTCTTCCAGCACCCGCCAAAGATACTATTTCATTCATAGTCTTTGGAACTTCCCCATTAAACCTTTCTTTTAACTGATTACACATTAGCAGTATATTTTTTGATTTATTTCTATACAATCCAATCTTTCTTATTTTCTCTTCAAGTTCTTCTTGAGAAATTTTTAAAAACTCATCTACTGTAGGATATTTCTCAAATAAAGTTTTAGTTATTTCGTTAACCTTTTTATCTGTACTCTGAGCCGAAAGTATTGTAGCTACTAAAAGTTGAAATGGAGTTTTATAATTAAGCTCACATTTTGCATCTGGATACTCTTTTTTTAAAAGTTTTAATACTTCATTAATTTTTTCTCTCATAAATATCACCCATTTTTATTATTTGTAAAATCCTCTATAACTTTTAGGTAAAAGATTTGAAATTCCTTTCATCATAGTCATTAAACATCTATCATCATAATTATGTTTACCCTCTTCTTTGTCTTTTTTAGGTAAAGTCATTGGGTTACCAATTTTTATATTAACTTCAGCTTCATGCCATTGTTCTTTTGACATATCTCCAACAGTATTTATAGGTAAAAGTTTTTCAGTTCCATGCATTCCTATAGGTATAATAGTTGCTTTTGTAAGTCTTGCAATAAGAACTATTCCCTTTTTTGCTTCTATCATTTTGCCAACTCTACTTCTAGTACCTTCTGGAAATATCATTAAATTATGTCCCTTCTTTATCGTCTTAACTATATTAGTAATAGCTTCTTTATCTGCAGAGTTTGGTTTTATATTTATAGTCTTAACAACTTTTGTTCCCATTTTAGTAACTGGGTCATTTGAAAGCTTAATTCCAGCTACAAAATAAGGATCGTATTCTTTTAAAACTTGGTTTAAAACAAGTCCATCTGAGTTACTTAGATGATTACATATGAATATTTTAGGTCCCTCTATATTTTTTATTTTTTCTAATCCTTCAATATTTATCTTTGCATATTTATTTATATATCCTCTTATAACCTTACTACTTATAGCTCTAAACCAACTTTCTGGTAAAGCATTTGCAACCTTTGCTATCCATGGTGAAATCATTTCTTACTCATCCTTCCTAAACTAAATTGTATGATTCATGTTTATAATTTCTTAATCTTTAAAAGCCTATTTTTATACTCCTCTACATATGTTGAAGTTATTGTTAAATCTTTAATATCATCATTATCAAACATATATTTTTTTATAAGTGCATTTCTTGATAAGACATTTTTGCCTCTCCAGCCACAAGATGTACGCTTTAAAGTTTTATTAAAGTCACCTTTATTAATACTTATTATATCATCTATATTGCAATTATTAGCAAAATCCAAAGGATAAAATTCTATTATACTTGATTTTTTAATTTTCATATTATGCGGACAATAGTTTTGACAAGTATCACATCCAAAAACTCTTCCATTTAATAAAGAAAACCATTTATCCTCAATATCTTTTTGTTGAGTTATGTATGATAAGCATATATTTGAATTTTTCAAACTATTATTTATTGCTTTTGTTGGGCATTTATCATAACATATATTACAATTTCTACAATGCTTAAATTTAAAAACATCTTCAAAATTAATATTTTCATTATCATAGTTTTCTATTTCTAAATCCATAATTATTTCACCTAAAAAAACATATGAACCATATTCCTTAGTTATTAAAAGATTATTCTTTCCTATATATCCTATCCCACCTAAATAAGCAATATATCTTTCTGGCAAAGTGTTACTATCAACAAAACTTAAAGTATTTCCATTTAATTCTTCTGAAATATAATTACATATTTTATCTAAATATAATTTTAATATTTTATGGTAATCTTCTCCTCTTGTATATACTGAAAAACCATTATCCTTATAATTAATATCAAAAAGATAAGGGAAAGCTATAGTGATAATAGTCTTCCCAGCACTCATATAATGCATTGGATTAATTCTTTTATCTATATCATTTTCCTCAAAGGCGTTTTCAATATTTAATTCTTTTCTCTTATTATAAAATTCTCTAAGTTCATTAAATTCTCTACATTTTATAAATCCTATTAAATCTAATCCTAAAGTATTACAATACTCTTTTATCCTATCCTTTATCATAATTTATCAACCTTTTAAAATAATATTTTACATACCTTCAATTATATCAAAATATTATTTTCTTTCTATATTTTTTGATGGAATTCCTACAGCTGTAGTATTATCAGGTATATTTTTTAGAACTACTGAATTAGCTCCTATTTTAGAATTATTACCTATATTTATAGGACCTAATACTTTTGCTCCTGCTCCAATTATCACATTATCTCCAATAGTTGGATGTCTTTTCCCACAACATTTTCCCGTTCCCCCTAAAGTAACTCCGTGATAAATTATTACATTGTCTCCAATTTCTGTAGTTTCTCCTATAACAACACCAATACCATGATCTATAAATAATCCTTTACCTATTTTTGCTCCTGGATGTATTTCAATACCAGTTAAAAATCTAGCTAGTTGAGATACGAATCTCGCTATGAAAAAGAATCTATTTTTATAAAACAAATGACTTATTCTATAAAAAATTAAACAATGAATTGATGGATATAATAAAATAACTTCTAAAAAATTCCTTGCTGCAGGATCTTGTTTCATTATATTTTTTACATCATATCTTAATTTCTTAAACATGATTTCTCATCTCCAAATTAATCATACACACCAGTTGAAATATATTTTTCTCCACCATCTGGTGCAATAACAACAATCTTCTTACCATTTTTTACTTTTTTAGAAATTTCTAAAGCTACATAAATAGCCGCGCCAGAAGAAATTCCAACTAATATTCCTTCTTCATTAGCATATCTTTTGGTCATATCTAAAGCATCCTCATCTTTAACCTTAACAATATAGTCAACTATGGTTTTATCAAATATTTTAGGTATAAACCCAGCTCCTATTCCTTGTATTTTATGACTTCCAACTTTTTCACCAGATAAAACCGCAGAATTAAAAGGCTCTACTCCTATTACCAAAGTATTTCTATTTGTTTCTTTTAATTTTTTTCCTACTCCAGAAATTGTCCCCCCTGTACCAATTCCTGCTATGAAAATATCTATATCTGAAACCTCTTTTAATATTTCTTCACCAGTAGTTTCATAATGCTTTTTAGCATTTGATAGATTATCAAATTGAGAAAGCATAAAATATCCTTTATCTTTAACAAGTTCTTCTGCTTTTAAAATACTTCCTTTAATACCTTTTGATCCTTCAGTTAAAATAAGTTCTGCCCCATAGGATTTTATAATATCTCTTCTTTCTTTACTCATACTTTCAGGCATAGTTATAATAACTTTGTAACCTTTTATTTTGCCTATCATAGCTAATGCTATTCCAGTATTTCCACTTGTAGGTTCTATAATATAATCTCCTTGCTTTAAAACTCCTCTTATTTCAGCATCTTCAATCATTCCTAAAACCGCCCTGTCCTTTACGCTTCCTCCTAAATTAAATTTTTCCAACTTAACATATATTTCATTTTGGCTATCCTTTAATAACTTATTTATTTTTATCATTGGAGTATTTCCGATTAAATTGAATAAATTATTATAAATCATAAACTCACTCCTAAATTTAGCATTTTATAAGATTTGAAAGATTTCTTAATAAAAATCAACTCTCTCTTACTATATTTAATAAATTTTAAAAATGTGTATTAAAAAAAGAAAAACTTTGCCTTCATTAAATAAAGGCAAAGCTAATTTATCACTATTAAATTTTTCTTTCTTTTTTTCTCCACATAGGCAAGAAAATTTCATCAACAATATCATGCATTAATACAACTCCAATAAGTCTATCTTCCTTATCTAATACTGGAATAGAAAATAAATCATATTTTGTTATTAATTCAACCGCTTCTTCTGTATCTATATTATCTTTAATTACAGCCGGTGGCTCTTCCATTATATCTTTTAAATTTGAATCGGTATTACTTAAAACTAAATTTCTAAGGTCAACAATTCCTTGAAGCCTTCCTTCTTCATCCGTTATATATATATAATACATAACTTCTTCGTCAGGTTCTGTTTCTTTTAATAAAGTTATAGTATCTCCTACTGTTAAATTCATATTAAAAGCTATAAAATCTTTATTCATTATACTACCTGCTGATTCATGTCTATATCTCAATAACTCTTTAATTTCTTTAATGTCATCCGTTTCTAGGTTTATTAAAATATTTTCTCTTTCCTCTTCATCTAAATCTTCTAAAAAATCTGCTATTTCATCATTAGGCATATTTTCTAAAACTTCAGCAGCCTTACTATTGCTTAATTCTTTTATAAATTCTCCTTTAAATTCCGGTTCAATTTCTTCTAAAGTATCTGCAACTAAATTATCATCTAAAGCTTCAAAAATTCTTCTTCTTTGTTTTACATCTAATTCTTCAAGTATATCTGCTAAATCTGCTGGATGTAGTGTTGATAACTTTTTATAAGGCACTTGAATTTGAAGATTATCATTCACCATTTCTAAAGATTCTACGTCATCCCACATTAAAACTCTATCTTCAGTATCTTTCCCAAATAGTTTTAATATAGTTTTTCCTAATGTCTCTAATCCTCTTCTTCTAAATTTAACTAAATTTCCAGTTTCAACAGCTACTACCCTATATTCACCAGCTATTTCTGCAATTCTTAAATCATTAACTCTAACAACCTTTTTCCCATTTATATCAACTATTTTTTTATCTAATAAATGATGTGATAGAAGATAGCTATAATTTCTCGGTAGTATTTCCTTACTACCTCTACTTTGTATTCTTATTTTTCCATTATCTCTTAAGTAAAATTCTATACTTCTAAATTCATAATCAAAAATAGAACTATCTACTTTAACTTTATAACCTATAATTCTTGGATATCCATCTTCTGTGGTAACATAAACATCTTTTAAAATTCCAAGAACATCATTAAATTCATCATAAATCTTCTTATTTAAAATATCACTAAATAAAAATACAGATAACTTCTTCATGCTATCACCTCATACTTCTTTAGATTACGTATTTAACCACTCTATTATATTATAACATTAATTAATTGTAACTATTTAATTAATAAGTTTACAGCGTTTTACCCCTACTTTTATTTTTACTTTCCTTGTGCTAATATTATTTAATAGTTCTTAATAAGGAGTTTATTAAAATGAAACTAGCAAAAAAATTTTTACCTATTTCAAAAGAGGATTTAAAAAAAGCTAATATAGATCAACTAGATTTTATTATAGTAACAGGTGATGCTTATGTAGACCACCCTTCTTTTGGTACTGCTATTATAGGCAGAACTTTAGAAGCTAACGGATTTACTGTAGGAATAATAGCACAACCCAATTGGAATAACACAGAAGACTTTAAAAGACTTGGAAAACCTAAATATGGATTCTTGGTTAATTCAGGAAATATAGATTCTATGGTTAATCACTATACAGCTGCAAAAAAAAGAAGACATGATGATTTATACTCACCAGGCGGCAAAAGTGGACACAGACCAGATAGAGCTATTATAGTTTATTGCAATAGACTTAGAGAAGCATTTAAAGATTCACCTATAATAATTGGTGGAATAGAAGCATCTTTAAGAAGATTTGCTCATTATGACTATTGGGATAATAAAGTAAGAAGAAGTATTTTACTAGATTCAAAAGCAGATTTATTAATCTATGGTATGGGAGAAAAAACTGTAACTCAAATAGCTAACCTTTGCTCTTATGGTATGGATATTCCTAATATTTCAGATGTTAGAGGTACTTGTTATCTTACTAAAGATATATCTTCATTAAGTGATTATATAGAAGTACCATCCTATGAGGAGGTTTGTGAAAGTAAAAAAGCTTATAATGAAGCTTTTAAATTAGAGTCTTATGAACAAGATTCTGTAAGAGGAAAAATGTTAGTTCAAAAGTATGGTAATAGATATTTAGTACAAAACCCACCACAGGTTGCATTGACTCAAGAAGAAATGGATTTTACATATAATTTACCATACATGAGAAAACCTCATACTATATATGATGCTTTAGGTGGTATACCCGCTATAAATGAAGTTAAATTTTCAATTACAAGTCATAGAGGATGTTTCGGTTCTTGTTCATTCTGTGCTTTAACTTTCCATCAGGGAAGAGTTATTCAAAATAGAACTAGTGAATCTATTGTTAATGAAGCTAAATTATTAACTACATTTGATGATTTTAAAGGATACATTCACGACATTGGTGGTCCTACTGCAAACTTTAGACATAGAAGCTGTAAGGTTCAAGAAAAACATGGTACTTGTAAAGCTAAACAATGCATGTTCCCAAAACCTTGTAAAAACTTAATTCTAGACCATAAGGAATATTTAAGTGTTCTAAGAAAAGTTAGGTCTTTACCAGGTATTAAAAAAGTATTTATACGTTCTGGAATTAGATACGATTATTTGATACACGATAAAAATACTGAGTTCTTTAACGATTTATGTAAATACCATATAAGTGGTCAATTAAAAGTTGCTCCAGAGCATGTTAGTAATAAAGTATTAAAACAAATGGGTAAACCTGGACGTGATGTTTACGATAGATTTGTAAAGAAATATTTCGATATAAATAAGAAGATAGGTTCTAAGCAATTTTTAGTTCCATATCTTATGAGTTCTCACCCAGGTAGCGACTTAGATGCAGCAATTGAACTTGCTCTTTATATCAAAGAAATGGGTTATACTCCTGAGCAAGTTCAAGATTTTTATCCAACACCTGGTAGTCTTTCAACTACAATTTATTATACTGGAGTTAATCCACTAACTGGAGAAGAAGTATATACACCTAAAGATCAACAAGAAAAAAATATGCAAAGAGCATTATTACAATTTACTGTTCCAAAAAATCATGCTTTAGTAAAAAAAGCTTTATTAAAAGCTAACAGAGAAGACCTTATCGGAAAAGGTCCTAACTGTTTAATAGATTGGACTCCATCTAAAAATAACAGCTTTAAGAAAAAGTCTAGTAATTCTAAATCAACAAATAATCAAAATAAATCAGATAATAAAAACCAATTTAAAAATGATTTTAAATCAAAAAATAAAAAAAACTCAAAACCTAGAAGATAAAAACTTATAGAGTTGATATTTAAAAGTATCAACTCTATTTATATAAAACATATTATTTACTTTTAAAATTTATATACACATAATTAGCCAAACATAAACTAATTAAAGAGCCAATAATACTATATGGAAATATATTAATTTTATAAATAAAAAGTATTCTTTCTATTAATATTACACCACATACAAATATAACCAAAACAATACCATCTTTATTTACAAACTTATTTTTAAATTTAAAACAACATATAGCTATTATACTTATGATTAAAGTACAGTATACAAAATGAAAAATATTACTATTAAAATCTATTGAGTACCCCATAAAATCTAAGATTTGAACTTTTTGAGGTAAAGATACAATCAATGCTACATAAACGCATGTAATAATAGTTAATAATCTGTAGCTTAAATTAAAATCTAATTTATAATTTCTTAAATAAACATAAGTGCAAGCCCAAATTATCAATGGAACAAATATAAATTCTAAATATAAAAATCCTTTAAAATATACTATATAATTTTGTTTTTCTAATAATGATACTATTAATAAACTTAAATTTTGAGTACAAACTAAAGATAATAATATGTTTGTGAATAATCTTATTTTTTTTGGTGCATACTTGTTATTGAATAGAAACAGTTTAAGTGCTAAAAAAGATATAAGTAACAATATAAAAAAATAAAGAAAACTTCTTTGCATACCTTCTCCTTCTTTAAATCATTGTTACTTATATTTATTATTTATTTTATTTATTTATTCCTAAAACCCTTATTCCGCCTTTATGACATCTTATATGTAATGGAAAATCAGGTCCTTTTTCGCCATCAATATCAGTTACTATGTCTTCTTCAGATTTTACTGTAAGGTATTCTGTCTTAAAGTATAAAATTTTATCTTGCTCTCCTAAATGTTCTCCTTTTAAAACTTTAATAAACAGAGGAAGTAAGTCTTTTATTGCTATTGCTTTAAATACTATAACATCTAATTTTCCATCTGTTACATCAGCTTCTGTTGCTAATTTAAAGTTACCTGCAGTTTGACCATTAAACACAAGCATTAAATACATATAATCATCATATTCTACTTCTTTAGATTTAATTTTAACCTTTAGTTTTCTAAAATTAGGTAATTGCTCTAATCCCTTTAAATAATATGCAAGTTTCCCTATTGTATTTTTTAAATGATCATCTGTTTTCTGAGAAACATCCGTGAAAAGACCCGTACTTGCTACATTTATAAAATATTTATTATTTATACTACTTATATCTATAGGTATTGGTTGACTTTCTAAAATTTGAACACAAGCCTTACTAACCTCTGTTGGTATTCCTATGAATTTAGCAAAATCATTAGCAGTTCCTACTGGTAGTATTCCTATAGGAAGATTTATTTTCTTTTCTTTCATAACATTAACCACGCTATCTACTGTTCCATCTCCACCTGCTACTAATACATAATCAATTTTTTCTCTAATATCATTAAAAGCTTCTGCTAAATCTATACCTTTTTGAATTCTATATGGCAATACTTCATAACCATACTCTTGATGTATTTTTATAATAGTATCTATTTCATCTAGTATTATATTTTCACCCGAATAAGGATTATATATAAATCTAACCTTTTTCATCAAACAGCCCTCCATAAGCAATAAAACTCTTAAATATCTAATTTTATTTTCTCTCTTATTATGCTTATATACTTTCTAATTAATTTACTTTAAATAATTAAAATTATACCATTTTAGCTTAAATATGTCGATAAATCCTCTGATTTCTTTGATTTTCTATTTATTATAAGATACAATTCTTAACACAATCTTACAAACCATAATTATACCTTAATTTATTTAATTACATATTATAGTTTATATATATTGTGTTATAATTATTAATGGATTCATATTTTATTTTGGTAGGAGTGATTTTATGAAAAAAAGTTGTTTACCTAATGTATTTACTTTTATAAATCTTGCATGTGGAATAATTTCTTTATTATTTACATTTGAAAAAAATTATCTAGTTGCATCTATTTTTATAATTATAGCAGGTCTCGTAGATAGATATGATGGAAGAATAGCAAGATTCTTACAAGTATCTAGTGAGCTAGGAAAAGAACTAGATTCTTTAGCTGATTTAGTATCTTTTGGTGTTGCTCCTTCAGTACTTGTATATACAATATTTAACTTTAATAATTTAGGACCTTTAGGAATAATAGGTTACATATTAGTTGTTACATATCCTATATGTGGAGCTTTTAGATTAGCTCGATTTAATGTATCTTCTTTTGATGGTGTATTTACAGGAGTACCTATAACAATCGCAGGTGCTGTTATGGCTGTATTTGCATTATTAACTTTTAGAAGTGCAGATATTATTATGGTTAAAGGCTTAGCTATTATTTTCTTATTAGCTTTCTCTTACTTAATGGTAAGTGATTTTAGATTAAAAAAAGTTTAATTTATATAAAAACTCCTTAACTTTTTTGTTTAAGGAGTTTTAATTTACTCTTTTTTTATATCATCATCTTTATCTTTTTTAATCTCATCTTCATATACATAATTTTCTGGATTAAAATCTAAATCAAATCCATCATCATAATTATTATTTTCTTCTTTAACTTCTTCTGATTTTGTTTTTCTAGAATTTTTGTTTCTATTTAATTTATTAAGTTTAGAATTTTGAAATAATAACTCATTATCAACTTCTTCAAGAATTAATTTCTTCTCAGTCTTTAAAGTTATTATATCCGATTGTAATCTTATATATTCTAAATAACAATATTGTGCTTTTTCTAAAGCATCTAACGCTTCATCTATTATATCTCCCATTTGATTAGCTCTATCAATCGCTTTTTTTATATCTTTCTTCTTAACCAATCCAATGTTATTAAGTTCACCTGCACTTCCAATTAATAGCCTATATGACTCTACATATTTACTTTGTATTTTTATTAAATTATCTATTTGCAAAAAATAGGTATCAAATAGTTCTTTATATGTTTCCATACTAAGTCCTTTTCTTTTAATATATTTCTATCAAAATAAATATATTAAGCTATAGTTTATTTTATACTTAATTATTCCTATTAAATATATATATAAATTTGTTAATGTTAATAAAGTAGTCTGCATAAAAAATACAGACTACTTAATTTTCAGATAATTATAATTTTTATCTTTTTTTAATTATATTATCAATAAACTCATCATCTATTTCATCAAAAATTCTATTACAAGAATTTTCTTCTAAGTACCCATCCCTGCTTAGTGACTTTTCTTCTAAAATTTCACCAGAAAAATTAAGTTCAAAACTATCTTTCATTATAACTGGAAAAAAATATTCCTTTGGATATGAAAAATACATAATTATCCTCCTATTCCTCATTCAAATTACAATAACGCTTGTAATAATTTTTAGAATATTTACACAGTGGACATTTTTCTGGTGCTTCCATTCCTTCATATATATAACCACAGTTTAAGCACTTCCAAGTACATGCTTTATTCTTCTTATATATATTACCACTCTTAAGATTTTTATATATTTCTAAAAATCGCTTTGAGTGTTCTTCTTCAACATCTCTTAATTCTTTAAAAAATTCAGCAATTTCAGGAAAACCTTCTTTTTTTGCTTCATTTTCAAAGTTTTTATATATAAATTCATCTTCTTCTTTTTCTCCCATAGCCGCATCATAAAGATTGTCTAAAGTTGGATTTATCATTTTTAAATATTTTACATACATTTCTCTTGCATGAGCTAATTCATTTTCAGCTGTTTCTTCAAAAATTCTAGCTATCCATTCATATCCTTCCATCCTTGCCTTTTCAGCATAAAATTGATACTTATTTCTAGCTCTAGACTCTCCTGCAAAAGCTCTTAAGAGATTCTTTTCAGTTTGACTTCCACTTAGCTTCATTAATATTTCTCCACAATTATTCTCTATTTAATTTATTCAAATATATTGTGATTTGTTACTGCTTAATAATTCCTATTCTAGCCTTACTTTTTTGCCCTCTTCACATACAATAGAAACCTTATCGCCTCTACTATTTTTACTTATAAGTCTAACTTTAAAACCCCATAAATCATAAACATATTTTATAGTTTCTCTTGCATAATTTAACTCTAACTCTCTTCCATCAAAAACATGTTCTAATGTTAACGTATTATCTCTAGTATTTAAATCTTCAACTCTTATATATGGAATACCACCAAGTCCACATTGAAAAGCTAAATTATCTCTTATAGTCATCCATCCATCGTCATCAGCAACTTCATCAACAACGTAATCATAGCCTCTCTTAGTGTATTGGAATAAATTTAACTCAGAACAAAGTTCTTCTGTTAAATATCTTCTTAGGAAAGAATTATCTCTTTCAAGTGCTCTAACTTCAAATATTTTTTCTCTTCCATATCTTTTTTCTAAGTCTTCAAATATCTTAAAACCTAAATAATAAGGATTCAATGAACCTAAATGTGGAGCAATAACATCATTATGTCTCTTTAAGAATTCTAAGTGAAGTCCTTGTGGTAATTCTAACTGTTTCAAAATATTATAATGCCAATAACTAGCCCAACCTTCATTCATTATCTTAGTTTCTATCTGTGGTAGGAAATATTCAGTTTCTCTCTTAACTATTCTCAATACATCCTTTTCCCACTCTTGAAGTCTACCATATTCACAAATAAACTTTATAACATCATCTTCAGGATTAATTGGCACTTTTGATATATCAGGTTCTTCTATTTTTTGACCATAATCTAAAATGCCTCTTTCCTCAACAGCTTTGTTATAATCGTCTATCATTCTCTTTTTTACTTCTTTCTCTGATATTGTTTTCTGACCTATAACTCTAGGTATTTGGAATTTTATAGAATGAGCTGCATCAATTATTCTTTCTACTTTTTCATAACCTATACTAGGATCATTTATATAGCTTCTTATTAAATTAGCATCTAATTTAAACATTTCTACAGTTTTACTTGCCCTAGTACCCTCTTTAAATAATCTATTATTTTTAAAGAAATCATTATGTCCATAAACATGTGCTATAGTTAAAATTTGAAGAAGTAATGTGTTATCTCTCATAAGATATGCTAAACAAGGATTAGAGTTTATAACCATCTCATACGGAAGCCCCGTTAAATTGAGAGAATATAAAGTCTTATTTTTTTCATAAGCCTTACCAAAACTCCAATGTGGATATCTTGATGGCATACCAACATAAGCTTCATAACCAAGCATGTCATCATAACCTATAATTTCAAACTCTTGAGGATAATAATCTAAACCTACTTTTTTAACTATAGCTTCTATTTTATCATTCCAACACTCTAAATCATGAACATTATAATCCATCATCACTCCTCCTTAAGTTCTTCAGTTAGCATATACTTTATTGCATTCCATAAATCTTTCTTTTCTTTTATAATTACAGATGCAAAATTATCTCTCTTAATTTCTTTTTTAAGTCTATAATACATAGTTGTTGAATAAGTTGATGGCAATAACTCTGCATATCCAAAGAAATTACAAATATCACATAAAGTATTTACCGATTTTATAGCTCTTTGATTGTCTTCACTCCAGTTATCTCCATCCGAAGCATATAGAGGATATATATTCCAAACTTCTGGCGGATATTTTTTTTCTATTATTTCAAGAGCCATATTAAGTCCTGATGAAATATAAGTTCCTCCTGATTCCCCTTTATGGAAAAACCTATTTTCATCAACAATCTTAGCTGTAGTTGTATGCGATATAAACTCAAAAGCTATATTATTATATTTTTTTCTTAAAAATTTAGATAATATAAAGAAGAATGATCTTGCTAAAAACTTTTTAGTAGTATCCATAGAACCAGATACATCCATTATAAATATCATAACAGCATTACTTTCTTGTCTTGGCTTTTTCTTAACTTTATAATATCTCAAATCCTCTTCCCTAAATGGAAATCTTTCTAATCTACTATCAACTCCAGCTTCTTCTAAAGCTCTTTTCTTACCTTGCTTTCTTGCAATTTTAGCCATAACAGTTCTTTTTTTAGCTAATCTTGGATTTATACCATATCTTTGATACCCTCTTTTTCTGCCAGTAGCTTCTACTATTATTTCTGAATATTTCTTTTTATCTAAATTAGGAAGATTCAAATCTTCTGATATATATTCCATTAACTCTTCAAGAGTTACTTCTGTTTCGTAGATGTCTTCTCCTTCTTGATTTCCAGCTTGGTCTTTTCCAACGCCTTCTGATACGTCTTTGCCTACTCTATCACCTCTTTTTTCTTCTCCAGTACCAGATGCAACCCCATTTTTATTTTTTCCATAAACAAATTGATATTCTTTAATTCCTCTAATAGGAATTTTAAATTTTTTATTTTTAGATTCTCCTATTATACTTTCTTCTGATAGGATATCTCCTAAATTTTCTTTAATGGATTTTTCAACTAACTGCCTATGTCTTCTTCTATCTTCGATTGATCTATCATGCTCTACTGAACCACTATTATAATCTCTAAATAGAGCCATGATATCAATCCTTCCACAAGTTATTAGAAGCGTACTTTAAGATAACATCACAACAGTGACTACAGTATCCATTTCTCTTCATTTCTTCAACCATAGCACTATATTTTTCGTCTTGCTCCTTATCTCTAACTCTTGATTTTGTTATTATTCTAGAAAGCTCTTTTACTGAGGCAGTAAGTTTCTTTTCTATAGCTTCTTTCAATGGTTCATAAGAAGTGTAATCCACTTTTCCACCATTTCTTATGATGTAGAACATATATGAGTTAACATCAGATCTAAAGCCCTTAGCTGAACCTTCTGATATACCTATTTGTTCTTCTATACTTCTCATAAATTCTTCATCTGCATTAAGCTCTTCTCCAGTTGATTTATCTTTTAATTTATTCTTATTTACATAAGCTTCTGCATTATCTAAATAATTATTAAATAGACTTTCTGCTTGTTCTCTAAATGAATGTATAAATGCCTTTGTTATTTCTTTTTCTAAAATTTTATTATATTCTTTTCTTATACTATCTTGGATAAGACCTAAATGTTTCTTCTTCTCATCTTGAGATATATCTAAATCTCTAACTGATTTTATAATACTTTCCATAATACTTAACGGATTTATACAATTATGCTCAGAGTTAGATAAAGCATTATCTATAGCCTTAACTATAAATCTTGTTGAAATACCTTTCATTCCTTCATCTGGTCCAGCTTCTTCTCTAAGCTCTACCATATCAAGTCTCTTCGTACTTCCTTTTTCAACTATATCTTCACCGTTATATATTCTTAACTTAGTCACAGGATCAACCTTAGCTGAAGGCACAAGTCTTGATAATATAGCAAACATTGAAGCAATTTCTATAGTATGTGGTGCAATATGAGCTTTAAAGTTACTCTTACCTAATATTTTTTCATATATTTTCTTTTCTTCACTTAACTCAAGACAATATGGAACTTCAATTTTTACAATTCTATCTAAAATAGCTTCGTTAGTATGGTCTGATTTAAACTTATTCCATTCAGCCTCATTTGAGTGAGCAATTATAAGTCCATCAAAATAAATCATAGATCCTTTTCCTGGTGAAGGAACTGATTTTTCTTGAGTAGCTGTTATTATTGTGTGTAAATATTCAACGTCATTTTTAAATACTTCTATAAATTCAACTAAACCTCTATTTCCAACATTAAAAGCACCGTTTAAAGAGAATATTCTAGGGTCATCCTCTGGGTACATATCCATTTTTGATATATCAACAGAACCAGTTAAAATAGAAGTATCTTGGTTATTCGGATCTACCGGTGGAACAACACCTATACCCTTTCTTGAACGTATAGAGAAATTCTTAGTTTCTATTGGCATTTCTTCATACTTTCCATTAAATTCATTTAATAATCTATACTTACATATTGGACATAAATCTCCCTCAATTTGAATTCCAAGCATTTCTTCAAAATCTTTTCTTAAATGCTTAGGAATTAAATGAAGTGGCTCTTCGTGCATAGGGCATCCTTTTATAGCATATATAGACTCTGCTGTTTCTAATAAATTTTTAAGCGATTCAACTAAAGATGATTTTCCAGCCCCAACTGGTCCTACTAGATATAAAACTTGTCTAGCCTCTTCACCTTTCATTGACGCAGAATAGAAATAATTTACTAATTTCATTAAAACTTTATCTATTCCAAAAAAGTTTTTATCAAAGAAATTATATTTCTTAACAAGTTCATTTCCATATATTTTTTTAATTCTCGGATTTTCTTCTGGTTTTAAAACATTAAATCCTTGATTCATAATCATTTCATATATTCTTTTATGCGATAGTTTAACTATAGATGGGTCCTCTTTTACTAATTCTAAGTAATCTAAAAAATTACCCTCAAACTTTTTACTATTTTTACTTTCCCTATCATTTTGGATAAATTCTTTAAAATTCATAACTTAAAACCCCCTCCCTTTAATCTTAATATATTCATTATTATTGTTAAGATATGACATAATTTTTTAGAGTAATTTAAAAAAATAAAAAAAAGGCTAATAAATTTTTTACTTTGTTTTAAAGCAATAATTCATTAATCTTTTCATTTTTTACTTAGGGAATGTCTGAAAACTAAGTGGTGCAAAATATTTAAAATTTAGCTATAATAATACTTAGATTGTATAATTAAGTGCAACAGTTAAAATAAAAAATTCATTGTA
>X256_Zander__coassemble_13_pt1 | contig 40361 bp, 33 predicted proteins | sample X256_Zander__metabat2_high_PE_003 | metagenome-assembled genome bin X256_Zander | reverse complement strand
ATTTTAAAATTCATCTCCTTATAGTGGATTTCTTAGTTTTATTTTACATAAATACTATGATTAAAACAATAGCACTAATGGTATTTGCTTTTATACTATATGTTATACTAACCACAAAGTTAAATTTTATTTTAATCACTATATCCTATCTCTGTCCTAACAAATAATTAAAATATAGTTGTATTCTTAAGTATTTTTAATGTAAATTAATGTTATACTAGGAAAAACTCTCAGAATATTTATTAAAACTAAAAATATTCTTCATTATTATATACATTTGTTATATTTGCTATAAATTATGAATATTTTTTTACGAATACATTTATTAATCATTCTATTTATTTCTAGCTCTTATGTTATAATTTGATTAAGTTAACTTATATGATATAAGAGTTATATCATACTATATTAAAAAGTTTGTATTTTTATTTTTAAGTAGATTTATTACGATTTAATTAGATAATTAAATCTACTTACATATAATTAGATTATTTTTGCTTTTTTTAAGCTAAATAAACTTTGTCAAATAAAACCATACTGAATATAATTTAAATATACTCATTAGGAGGTGGAAACAATTAATAAAAATAAAAAGCTATTGCTCTTCACTTTATTGCTTACATCACTCTTTTTGATTTCTAGTTTTGCAATTGATACATTATCTATTGCAAACGGTTCAAACATAGTTTATGCAAAAGGTGGCGGTCACGGAGGTGGTGGTCGTAGTGGTGGAAGCCACAGTAGTGGACGTAGTAGCTCAAGCTCAGGTTTTAAATCATCTTCATCATTTAAGAGCAAATCCTCTGGAAGTGGCTATAAATCAGGTTCTTTTTCTAACGGAAGTTCTAGCGATAAAAGCACTCCAAAGAGTGATAGTGGTTCTAAAAAATCAGATGGATATAAATCAGGATCTTTTTCTAATTCACCGCCTAATGAAGAGAAAAAGTACGATAACAAAGGTTCAAATGAAAAAAATTATGACAATAACGGTAGTTCCAAAAGATCATTCATTCCAATTCCTATTCCAATACCAGGAAGAGGATATTCTTCAGGAGGTGGATTTGGTTCAAGTATCCTTTGGACAATTTTCAAAATGTTTATAATTTTTATAGTTATAATCATTATAATTAATATAATAAAGAAAATAACAAGAAGATAATTTTATATATTTTAGGAGGTTACACAAATGGGTGTATTTAGTAGAATATCAAATATGTTTAAATCAAAGGTTAATAATGCTTTAGATAATATGGAAAATCCAATAGAACTTTTAGATCAAAAAGTTAGAACCATGGAAGAAAACTTAAACAATGCTAAGTTATCATCTGCTCAAATTCTTGGTAATGTTCATGAAATAGAAAAAAAGATGAACGTAGCTAAACAAGAATCTAAGGATTATGATGAAAAAGTTAAATTAGCTTTATCTAAAAATAATGAAGAATTAGCTAAAAAAGCACTTCAAAGAAAATTAGATGCAGATAAAAAATTTGATAGCTTAAAAGCTAGTTATGGTGAGGCATATAAAAAGGCTGAAACTATAAAAGAAAACCTTAGAGCATTAGAAGAAGAAATCCAAAAAACTAGAAGCTATAGAGATGAAGCTGTAGCTAGATTCAACAATGCCGAAGCTACTAAACAAGTTAATGAAATATTAGCAAATGTTCAAACAAAAACTAATTCAATTAATATTGATGATATAGAAAGAAAAATTCAAAAGAAAGAATCTCTTGCTGAAGGTTTAGGAGATCTTAAAAAAGTAGATACTTTAGAAGATGAATTTAAAAAACTTGGTGATACAAACTTAGATGCAGAACTTGCTAAATACAAAAATACTTCTAATACCTCTACAACTCAAGCTACTACTTCAAATTCAACAAACGAAGTTGATTTAGAACTTGAAAAATATAAACAAAGTCAAAAAGAAGAAAACTAGGTGATACTATGAGTAACGATTTAGAATTTATAAAAGAAGAAAAAGAGGATATTGGAAAAATATTTGTAGATATAAACTATGCTATAGATAATGTTTCCCCCTTTCTTGATAAACAAGTTCTAAATAGAAGAAAATATTATATAAAGAAAGAAGTATTAAAAAAATACATTGATATGCTTAATTCTGCTGAAATAGATTCTTCAAAGAAAAAATCTTTCTTCTCAAATTTATTTAATAGTAGGGGTAATTCTTTAAATAAATTAAATGCTTATAAAAATGAGCATAGAGAAGATTTTATACAAGTTAGAAATTGCTCAAAATGTGCTTGTTTAAATTGTGTAAAAGAATGTAAGTTTAATACCTGTCTTGGTTGTAAACCTGGTTCTTTTATAAAAAAATGTGATAAAGAAAAAATAAACATCACTTGTCACGAAAACTGGCTTCTTGATTTAACTAATAATAATACAGGAAAAGAAGCAAAATATAAAGTCTTAGCTACAATGCAAGACTGTGAACTAGATGAACAGTATATCGTTTTTCAAAATATAATGGATTCTAATGATAAATTTATACTACACTATTATCCAGGAATAAGCGAAGACGAATATGGAGAAATAACAGATCCAAAAGAGTTTGACTTTATTGTTGAGACTTTTGAAGGTAGGGATTTATAGAATTAAGAAAACCCATGATTAGATAATTTTCTAATCATGGGTTTTAAATTTACATATCCAATTTTATACCATTATTTTTCCTTATAACTATCTTTTAAAACTCTCATTACGCTTATTTTCTTTCCATAATGAAGTGTGCCTCTTTTATAGATTTTACTGGAGAAGTATATTACAATGCCTATTGTTAAAACCAATATTCCTATACTTAAAATAATTTCCGTAAAGGTTGCTACATTTAAAATTGCTCTTTGTAACATAACAATCGGTGATGATAAAGGTACAAAACTTAAAACTTTTGCTAGTATAGAATTTGGTGCGCTTGCACATCCCATTGATACTAAGAATACTAAAACAAAAATTATAGTTATTGGAGTTTGTGCAGAACTTAACTCTTCTGTACTACTCACAAGTGAGCCTAAAGCTGCAAAAAGAAAAGCATATAAAATCACGCCTAACCCTGCAAATATTATAAATAATATTATACTTTCACTACTAACTCCTATATTTTTAAGTAGACTTAAATCTACTCCTGCAATATTCATTGATAGAAGTGTATTTCCTACAATCACTAATATTTGAGTTAATGCAAGAGTACAAACCCCTATTACTTTTCCAACTAAAAGCTCATATGGTTTTGCCATTGTTATAAGAGTTTCCATTATTCTATTTCCTTTTTCTTCAACAACAGAACTCGAAACCCATGCTCCATAAATTAACACTATCATGTACATTCCAAATGCCATTACTTGTACTAGAAAAATATTATTCTTATTTACTTCCTTATCCTCTTCTTTTAACTCAACAATTTGTGTATCAACCTTAGATGAAAGGCTTTGCTTTTCTTCCTTTGTCAGATTTAATTTATCCATTGAATTTTGAAAAGCTACATTATTTATAAAGTAATTTATCTTTTGCTTTAAATTTTCATTCATAAATTCTGAAACATATAAATTGCTTGTTATAGGAGTTTTATTAAAATCCAATTCTAAAATACCTAAATAATCACCTTTTTCCTCTTTTATTTCATCCTTTATCTTGTTTATATCTGAATTATTTTCTATACTTTTAAACTTAATACTATTATCATCTAATGTCTTTAGCATTTTTTCATTAATAACTTTACTATTATCATAAACACCTATTACAGATGATTTAGGTTCCTTATCTAACCCTTTAACTAAATCTAATATATTTCCTGCATTTGCAAATAGAATCCCCATTAAAACTAATACTAAGGTTGATATTATAAAAGATTTCTTTTTAAGACCTTGCTCAATATACGTGAACTTAAATACATTAAAAATTTTTCTCATAACTATTCATCACCTAGCCTTTCTATAAAAATATCCTTTAAGCTAGGTTTTAAGAACTTAAATGTATCTATTTCTTTATTGTTTTTTGTTATGTTTTTGAGTATTTCAAAACCTACAGTTTTATTAGCTATATCTATATTAAATTCATTTTCTTTTTGGGTATATCTTAAATTCATTTCCTCTAATATATCTTTAACGTCACCATCAATTAAAAGATTATTTACATTATAACTATTTTTTATTTTATTAATGTTCCCCTCTAAAACAATTTCACCTTTTTTAATAAGTGCTACACTATCACAAATTTCTTCTACCTCATCCATTCTATGACTACTAAATATTATTGTTTTCTTTCCATCTAAAAGTGTCTTTATAACATCCTTAAAGATTTCAATGTTTACAGGATCTAAACCACTAAATGGTTCATCTAAAATTAAAAGTTCTGGTTCATGCAAAACTGAAGCTATAAATTGTATTTTTTGTTTATTTCCTTTAGAAAGCTCTCCTACTTTTTTATTTTCATACTCAGGAATTTTAAACAACTCAAGCCAATACTTTATTTTCTTTAATGCATCTTTTCTTCTTATATCATAAAAAGATGCAAAATATATTAATTGTTCTTTTACACTATGTTTTAGGTATAGTCCTCTCTCCTCTGGCAAATATCCAAATTTAATATTCTTCTTTTTTACGTCCTCCCCATCAACTAATACTTTTCCTTTATAATTATCTATAAGTCCTAATATAATTCTTATTGCAGTAGTCTTTCCTGCACCATTTCTTCCTAAAAGTCCATACGCCATTGAACTTTCAATGTTAAAACTTACATCATTCAATGCTTTAGTTGTGCCAAAACTCTTTTCTAAATTTTCAACTTCTATTCTCATAACTCACTTCCTTTGACATATTTTATACTACAATTATAGTCTATTTCCTTTTTTTGTAAACATGCATATTTTTAATTTCCTCATAAAAAAATAACGACTAAGAATCTTTTCTTGATTCCTAGTCGTTATTTTTAGTTTTATTTAATTGATATTACATCAAATCCTAAATCTTCAATTGTATCTTTTATTTGTTCATCTGAAATACTTCCTTCTATTTCAGCTTCCCCAACTTTAACTTCAACCTTAGTTATTCCATCTAAAACTTCTAGGTTTTCTTTAACATTTTTTACGCAATGATTACAAGTCATTCCATCTATTATTATTTTTTTACTCATAAATCCTCTTCCTTTCTCTATTTAATTATATTTAGGTTTAAACCTTTTTAATCTTAATGCATTTAAAAGCACTGAAACTGAACTAAAACTCATTGCAAGTGCAGCAATCATTGGATTTAATAATGGTCCATCAAATAACAATTTAAGAACACCCATAGCAATAGGAATACCCAGTGTATTATATCCTAATGCCCAAAATAAATTTTCTTTTATATTTTTCATTGTTGCCTTACTTAGTTCAATAGCACCTATTACATCCATTATATCACTTTTCATTAATACTATTTGTGCAGATTCTATGGCAATATCAGTTCCCGAGCCTATAGCAATTCCTAAGTCTGAAACTGCTAAAGCTGGAGCATCATTAATACCATCTCCTACCATAGCCACCAATTGACCTTCTTCTTGAAGTTCTTTTATTTTCTTTGCTTTATCCTCTGGCAAAACATCTGCAATAACTCTATCTATTCCAACTTGCTTACCTATTGCTCTTGTCGTTTTTATATTATCTCCAGTTAACATTACAACTTCAAAATTCATTTTATGAAGAAGTTCTACTGCTTTTTCGCTACTTTGTTTTAAAGTATCTGCAACTGCAATTATTCCTATTAATTTATTTTCTTTTACAACAAACATAGGGGTTTTACCCTGCTCTGAAAGTTCCTCCGCTTTTATTGCATAATCTTCTAAAACTATTTTTCTTTCTTCAATAAGCTTTCTATTTCCTATTAAAATATTTTCATCTTCTAAACTTACTTCTATTCCTTTTCCTAAAATAGCATTAAAATTTTTTATTTCCTTTAATAATAGATTCCTATTTTTAGCCTCATTAACTATTGCTTCACCTAATGGATGTTCTGACCCTTTTTCCGCTGAAGCTGCTAATATTAAAATTTCCTCTTCATTGTTAGAAGTACTTATTATATCTGTAACTTTTGGTTTTCCTTCAGTTATAGTTCCTGTCTTATCAAATACTATTGTATTTACTTTTCCCGTAATCTCTAACGCTTCACCATTTTTTATTAAAATTCCATACTCTGCACCTTTGCCTGTCCCAACCATTATAGCTGTTGGTGTTGCAAGACCTAAAGCACAAGGACACGCTATTACTAAAACAGATATAAAAATTGTTAAACAGAATACTCCATCATGTCCTGTTAAATACCACGCTAAACTAGAAAAAAATGCAAATCCTATTACAACTGGAACAAAATATCCTGAAATAACATCTGCAAGTTTTGCTATTGGAGCTTTTGAGCCTTGAGCATCCTCTACAAATTTTACTATTTGAGATATAACCGTATCTTTCCCTACTTTTGTCGCCCTATATTTTATTCTTCCATTTTTATTTATACTAGCACCATAAACTTTGCTTCCTACTTCCTTATCAACAGGTATGCTTTCACCTGTTAACATTGATTCATCAATTGCAGTAAAACCATCTATTACTTCACCATCAACAGGAAGCTTCTCACCAGGTTTTACTATTAAAACATCATTAACCTTCACTTCATCTATAGATATAAGTTTTTCTTCATTATTAATTAAAATTGTTGCTGTTTTAGGAGCTAAACCCATAAGTTTTTTTATAGCATCTGAAGTTTTTCCTTTTGCTATAGCTTCTAAATATTTTCCAAGAGTTATTAGAGTAACTATTGTTCCTGCAGACTCAAAATAAAGATTCATTACATGATGAGCATCACCCATATATATTTTATAAATTGAGAATAAACTATATATGTAAGCAGCTGAAGCACCTATAGCAATTAAAGAATCCATATTAGGACTTCTCATAAATAGATTTTTAAATCCATGTATGAAAAAGCTTCTACCAACAACCATAACTACAGTAGCTAAAACAAGTTGTAAAATTGCAAAATTTAAAGGATTACCATGAGAACTTATTATATTTGGTAATTTAAGTCCAAACATATCTCCCATACTTATTATAAATAGTGGTAATGCAAATATTATTGATAAAATTAATCTATTTCTTAAACTTATAACTTCTAATTTTTTTCTATCTTCTTTTTCCTCTTCTTGTTTTATAAGAGTGTAACCAGCTTTTAAAATTTTATTTTCTAAATCTCTTAAATTAAGCTTATTAGAATCATATTCTAGAGTTAAAGTTTCTGTTGAAAAATTTACTATAGCGTTTTTAACTCCATCCATTCTATTAGCTATTTTCTCTATTCTATTAGCACAGGCAGAACAAGTCATTCCCTCTATATTAAAAGTTATTTTTTTATTATCCTCATTCTCTTCTTCTATTAATTTAAATCCAAGTTTAATAGCTTTATTTTTTATATCTCCAAGAGAAACTTTACTTTCATCAATATCTAAGCTTAACTTTTCATTTGCAAAGTTAACATTTGCCAACTTTACACCATCCATTTTCCCTATAACTTTTTCAATTCTATTAGCACAAGCTGCACAACTCATACCCTCTACATCCATAATAATATGTTTCATATTATCATCTCCTACTAATATCAAATGACATCATATACTTAATACTGTATTTATAATATTTTATACATAGACAATCTAGTCTAAATTTTTTCATATAATAACTATAACGAGATTTATATTTTCAATATTTAACATCTATTTAATTTTGATAATTATGATTTAAGAATATTTTAATTGATGTATATTGTCAATTAGGCAAATAAATAGCTCAACTAAAAAGAAGAAAGAAATTTAACTACATTTATAAATAAGTCTATCTAAGTTTAAAAAAAGTGAAAATAAACTTGCTTGTTTTTATTAATTAAACATATTGATTTATGACTTTAATTAGTTGCGTTTACTGTGATAAATAATAAAATTTTTAATCAGATTTCAGAAAAACTCTTCACTTAAAGTTATTAAAAGTTTTTATTACAAATATAACTTATTTGTTAGAACATATAAAAAAATAAGTTTCTTTTATTTCATTTCTTAAAATGAAAATAAAAGAAACTTATATATCTTGTCCCTAGTTAATACTAGAAACTAAATCATTTTCTTTTTTATATAAATTCTTATAGCAATAATTTATAATATCGCTTCTCTTTATTATTCCTATAAATATACCATTATCATCTACTACTGGAACAAAATTTTGAGAAACTGCTAAATTTATTATGCTTTCAATATCTGCATCTATATATACACATCTGTGATTAACTCTTCTTTTAATATCTCTAACACTTACCGTGTGAGTATTTTTAAAATTTAATTCTGGTGTATTTTTAATCTTCCAAAGCAGATCTCCTTCTGTAAGAGTTCCTACGTATTTTCCTGCTTTATCAATTAAAGGAATTGCACTGTAACCGTAGTGTTCCATTCTTTCAATAACCTGTCTCATTGTTGAGTCAATATATTCATAAACTACTTCGCTTTTAGGTGTTAGAAAAAATGCTATATTCATATTAAACCCTTCCTATGCTTACAAAATTGTATTATAAGAAAATATTCTTATATTGTTATTTTAACATATTTTAAAAAATAATCATAATAACGTATACATTTACTATTCTTTATTTACCTAAAAATCCTCTATAAATAGTGATTAATATTCACTATTTATAGAGGATACTTTTTCAAATTTATAACTATACTCTAAATACTCTGCTTCAGATATGATAGTTTTTATTTGAGAATAAATTTCTTCACCTGATAATGTTCTTTTTATTACTAATTCATTTAATACTTTACTACTACATTTAGGACAAGAATCTAATGAAATAAATCGCCAACTAAATGCTTCAAAAGGTTCTTCTATTTTTAATTGACTATTGCACTTAGGACATTTATAATCTATTTTACTTTCATCTAATTCTATATTTTTTAAATCTTCAACTTTTATAGCTGGCATGTTATATATGTCTTTTACTATATAATTTTTTAAAATTCTTGAATTATATAATCTTTTAAATACTTCTGCCGTATAAAAAGCATCATTTAAAGCATCATGTAGCTCAGTCTTTTCAAATTTGATTTTTAAAGCCTCTAAGGCATGTTTAAGGCTTAATGATTTTTTGTTTCCTAATATTTTAGTAACATATTCTTGTATGTCTATATATTCATTTAACCAATTTAAATTATTATATTCATAATAATTAGCATTGTTTATTATCTCCGTTACATCATCTTTAGCCCAAGAACATATTATAGGATTTTCGCCAATGAAATCTTTTAAATCGTCCATAGCCTCACAAAATCCTATTCCACCTTTTAAATCCTCTTCCTTTATACCAGTTATAGCTTTAACCGTAGGATTTAAAAATTTTAAAAGAGTTGGCTTTACATATCTTTTAAATTCCCCTATTTTTCTCATAAACTTATCAAGCTTGACAACACCTATTTCTATAATTTCATTAGCAAGACCCATATTATTTAAATCTTTGTCTTTATATAAGCTTAGAAAATTTTTATCCATACTTTCCATATTATTAAACTCAAGATCTATAACTATATATTCCATAAAAAAAATACATCCTCTCCCATTACTCTTTATATAATTATGCCATAAGCTTAAAAATATTTCACTTTATTTTTCCAATTAATCTAATTATTTAAAATTATTCAATGCTTTTCCTAGTCCATTTATAACATTACTCATATATTCAAAATTAATTTTTTCTATCTTATCATCATTATTGTAAATATTTAAATTTCTTAACATTCCAGTATCACTTATAAGAATTGCTGGGTAATTTTCTTTCCAAAAACTATTAATTCCCGAAGCCTTTCTTCCCAAAGTTATTTCACATTGACTAACTAAAGGCACATTACTACCTTCATTAAATAATTTTGAAAGTTTATTAGAAAAATCTTTTGATTGATTATTTCCATTAAAAGCTATAAAATTTCCTCTAGTTCCCATACTAGGGCCTATAATAGGATATCTCTGAGATAAAATATTATTGTTAAAAAAACCTAAAGAATCTAAAATAATAACACCTTTTATATTTTGCTTGTTTTTATTAATTAATTTAACATACTCATTGCTACCAAATTCTTTAGAGTTCATATAAGGTATTCTTTTATTAACAAAAGCTACAAATTCAATATTATAATTAGGATTTTCCTTTACTAATTCTGCTAAAGTTAACAAGGCTGCTATTGGAGTTGCATCACCATTGGCCGAAGAATATTTCCCAGTATTATAGTGTGCTCCTATTATTATTTTAGGTTTATTATTGTCTATACTATTTTTTTTGTTTGCTTGAATGTTAACTAAACTTTTTCCATCCATATCAAAATTATTAATTTCTATATTATATCCTAATTTTGAAAATTCATTTTGTATGTAATTCGTACTCCTAGTTAGATTTTCATAATTTTTAATATTTCTAGGTCCAAAGTCAACAAAAGCTTTTGTATAATCTTTTAAAGTATTTTCTACTTTTATATTAGAACTCAAATTAACCTTTTGATTATTCTTCCAACCAAAAGTAGTAATAGCTATTAAAAGTAAACTAACGCTTAAAAGTATTACATAATTTATCTTTATTTTTTTCATTTTACCACCTCTATAAAAATTTTAGGTGGATTGATTTATACAACCCACCTAAATATCCTAAATATTATATCAACAAATTCTTAATTTTTGCAAGTCAACTAAATTTCAATACCTGCCATTCTCATTAGGTAAACTGCATTTCTAGTAGTTGATTTTCCTCTTCTTAATTTATAGTCAAATTTTATTTCATTATTACTATAATATTCTTTAAAGTTATAATTAACAACCTTAAGATTTTGTTCTTCTAAGTCACATAATTCTAAATCATGAGTAGAAACAAAACCCATAGCTTCTTTTTCACAAAGCTGGTTTATTAATATTTCAGCTCCCATATGTCTATCAATAGAGTTTGTTCCTTTAAATATTTCATCTAATAAGAAGAATACTTTTTCTCCTCTTTTAGTAGCTTCTATAAGCTTTTTAACCCTTAATATTTCTGCATAAAAAGATGATATACTTTCTTCAAGGTTATCTCCTATTCTCATACAAGTATATAAATTAAGTATTGGGCATTCAAACTTTTCCCCACAAACTGGTACCCCTAAATAAGTTAAAAACATATTTATGCCAACAGTTCTTAAAAAAGTGCTTTTTCCTGACATATTTGAACCTGTAATTAGTGCTATATTTTTATTTGAGTTTATTTCAAAACTATTACAAACTCTAGCTTTTTGTGATAACAATGGATGCCCTAAATTATTTGCTTTTAATTCTAATTTATCAGTTATAATTGGATAACTCCAATCTTTTTTTTCTTCATTTAAGTTAGATAAACTACTTAAAGCTTCAATTTCTCCTAAAACTTTAAGCCAAGTCTCAACCTTTTCTCCATAGTTTCTTCTCCAGGTTTCTAAAGCCATAACTAAATAAATATCCCATAAGAACAATGAGTTTATAACTATGTGTATCATATTATTTCTATCAGCCATTTTATTCTCTAAAGAATTTAGTTCTTTTAATCCTTCTCTAGCTGATTTTCCTTTTGAATTAAATAATTGTTTTTTTATTAAATTTAATTCATTAGTTTTAAAATCTTCTTTTTCTATTGTTTCTATCATAGAAAAATAAGTTTTTATATTTGCTTTTAATTCATACATTATATTTATTGTTTCTTCTCTACCTTTTAATAATAATCTTACTGCTATATTATTTACTATTAAAAGTGCTATTGGTATTGATGGATTTTTTATTATACCAAAAGGAAAGTATAATATTATTGATACAATAACTATTACAGGTAAAATTATAGATATTAACTTAACAGGAAATCCTAAAATCACAGAGTCTTTTCCTTTAATCCATTTCAAAAAATCATTTATATTATTATTCTTTTTATTATTTCTCTTACCTATAGCTTGAAGTTCTTGTCTAAATCCTAGTTTTTCACCGAGCTCTTTTAAAGATTTTTGTCTTATATATACCTCTTCCTTTGTAGGAAGTTTGCTCATTAAAAGAATATCTCTCAATTTTTCTCTTCCAAAAACAGTTGTAGTTGTATTTATCCATTGAAACAAAGAACTTTTTCCAAAAACATCTAAATCATTACAAAAAGGATGTTCTCCATTTAAATATTCTTTTCCGTCGTCTTTAAACTTTCTCCAACCATCCGTAGTCCTATCTAAAGCATTTCTATCTATACTTATCATAATTTCAAGATAATTTTTATGATTTAAATTTTTAGAATGTACTAAGATAACCCCTATAAATAAAATAACTCCTATTACTATAAAAACCCCTACTAAACTATAATTAGATTTTTTATATGTAAAATAAGATATTATAATAGTAACTGCTACTATAAGAAGTCTTAACATGCTAAATAAATTGCATTTTTTTATAACTTCATTTAATTCATTTTGTTTATTAGATATTCTATTTTCAAAAAAGCTTTTTCTATCAGCCATAAATTCTTTTTAGCGAGAAAATACTTGCTCACTAAAGTTCCTCCCTTCTTCTACTTTTATTCTAAAAGTTGTTTTGTTTATAATTTTTATGTTTAGTTAGAATTTATATAAGTTTCTATAAACATTCTATATATTAAAATCTTTATAGTTTTAATATATCCATGTCTTTACAAATTAAATTATATCACTTAATTAGAAAATTCAATAGTTTGATATAAATTTATAGTAAAAGAGTGAGTACATTGAATACTCACTCTTTTAAGTCCTTAAACCTACAGGGACAATGCCCTAGATTTTACGTATTATTTATAAATTTATTATTTTAATGCATCATATATTTTATCTAAGTTATATTTCATACTTTCTATATAACTCTTGTTATCTTCTTTACTTTCAATTGTATATATTTTTTCAACCTTTGCTCCTACTTCTTTGGCTAACGTTTCAGATACTTTAGGACTAGCTAAGCTTTCCATAAATATAGTTTTTATATTATATTGTTTACAGTAATCAGTTAACTCTTTTAGCTTTTGAGGAGTAACTTCTCCTTCTCCAAAAACATCTTCAATGCTTTTTTGTTCTAATCCAAAATCTCTACATAAGTATCCAAATGCCTCGTGACCTGTTACAAAGTCTTTATTTTTAATTCTTTCAAATCGCTCTTTGTTTTGATTATATAAATCATCTAATTGTTTTACATAAGCTTCATAATTTTTTGTATAGTAATCTTTATTTTTTTCATCTAACTTAATCAAGCTATCTTTTATATTTAAACATTCAATTTTAGCTTCCTTAAGACTTAACCATATGTGTGGATCTATTTTTCCTTCTGTTTTTATTATATTACACCCTTTACTTGCATCCACTATTTCTTTTACATTATTTTTTACAGAATCTATAACCTTATCTGCCCAATCTTCCATTCCAAGTCCATTATAAACAAACATATCTGACTTAGATAAATTGGCTAAATCTTTTGTTTTAGGCTCAAAATCATGAGGTTCACTACCTTCTGGAACTAAACTTTTAACTTCTACTTTTTCTCCACCTATAACTTCTGTAAATTCCTTTAATGGATTAAAGGATACTACTACATTTAATTTTTCATTTGTTGTTTTTGCATTTTTATCGTCTTGTTTATTACATGATATAAAACTAATAGATAAAATAGCTGCAAAAATAATTGTTGCTACTTTTTTCATTCTTCCCTCCACAATGCAAATGATTCGCATTAATATTCTTAGTATACTTCCTATTTAATTATTATGTCAATAATATTAGTTAAATATAACAAAATTTATTGATTTTTAATAAAAAAATAAACATCAAATTAACTCTTTGATATTTGCAAACTAAAAAACGTGTCTAACTAATAATATTCATTAAAGCATTAACTACATTATCATAAGGCGATATTCTATCTATCTTATTTTTCTTCTGCCAATTAAGTCTATCTATAAAATCTTTGCTTCTTTGCTCAATATATATATTTGGAATAGTATGAGTTTTTTCGTTTATACTATAATCTGGTGCAATACCAACCTCTGCTGGAAAGCGAACTACAAGTCCTGAATTAGGTAAAGGTAATAATATTGGGTCCATACCTATTCCGTCTCCCCCTGTTATATTTCCAACTAATGTTGCAAAATTAGTTGCTTTGCTAAAGATAGAAAAACTTTCTGCCGCTGAATATACTTCATCATTTACAAGCAAATAAATTTTTCCTTTAAAATTTATTTTTTCTTTAGATGGCTTTACATCATATTTAAATTCTTCATAATAGCTAAAATTACTTCCAATCTCATCAAAAACCTTTTTAATTTCTTTATCTTTTTTATTACTGTTTTTATTTTTTAATCTTTTTATTTTTTTTCCTATTCTTTCTTCTATAAAAGGCTTTATATATTCCCCATTTCTATATATAGAATGATATTTATAACTTAATTCTTCTTTTATTAATGGTGCTACTAATAAGTCCGTCCAATAAGCTTCAGCCCCTCCACCATTTCCTCGTATATCTATTATTAGTGTTTCATAATCCTCTATTTCATTATAAAAATCAAATATTTTTTGCTTATCCTTTTGTATATTTCCATAATAAAAAGATTTTATTGACATATATCCTAATTTCTTTTTTTCATCTTTCTCTAAAAAAACATTTTCTCTACTATTAATACCATTAATTTCGTAGTTAATTTCATCATAATAGTCACTATTTAATGAAATTTCTTTTATACCATCATTTCCTTTAATCTTTAATTTAATATTAAAAGAAAAAGATTCTTTAAAGGTTAAATAACTTAAATAAGGCTTTTCTCTTAAAAAATCATATTTAATCTTTTCACTCATAACTTTTTTATTTATATATTCATCAATAAGAATATTATCTACAGCTATTAATTCCTCACCTTTTTTAATACCAAAGCTTTCACATTCCACATAGCCTATATCATAAGCTAAATATTTTCCTTCTGAATAATAAAAAGCTACTGGAATTACTTGCTGCATTAAAGAGTTTGTATTTTTTGTTATTAACTCTTGCCAATTTTTATTTTTCTCTATTATTTCTTTATTATTTAAAATATTTTTCCATTTATTAAAAGATGTGCTATTAAAAGCATCTCTAGTGTTTTGTAAATTACTTGGATTTATAATGTCGGTATGAATATTTTGAAGTGAGTTTAATATTTCATTTAATACCTTATAAAATTCTTCATTAGATGTAGTATTTATGATTTTTCCTTTAAATTCATTTTTGCTTTTCTCCCAATCTACTCCCCATTTGCTTTTCTGAACTTCTAAGTAAGGATAATTTTCTAAAAATATATTGTATAAATAATTAAAATCCTCTAGTTTTTCATCCATAGTTAATTCTTTCAATGAATTGTCTTCATCTACCGTACTTTTCAAACTTTTATTAACAGTATTGCTAATATTAATAAACATAAGTAATATAAAAGCTATGGCTAACATAAACTTAGAAAATTTTCTTACCATATAAATTAAAACAAAAACAATATATAGGTTCTAATAATAAATTTTGATTTTTAAATTCACACTTATAACTTTTAAATTAAAATAGTTAAAAGTTTATATGTAAATTATTTTTTAGAACATATTATATATAACTTGTTTTTCCTTTCCTTAATTTGCATATCTAAATATACTCTTTAATTATAAATAAATTTCCTTTTATTTACAAATAAAAAGTGCCTTATTTTCACAAATATTATTTGCAATTAAAATAAGACACTTATTTTATTATTTATTTTTAATCTCTTATTTCCACTGTATATGGATAAATTTCTTCTACAGATTTTCCTAACTTTTTAGCAAACTCTTCAGTCTCCACTTCTTTTATATCTCTTCCATCTTTTGATATTTTTAAATTATATACTAACCCATCTTTAGAAAGTAAGATTTCGGCTTTACAAGAAGTCCCATCATCAAAAGTAACAATACCTTTTTTCCAAGACATATTAAAAATCCTCCTTAAACTATTTATATGTTAGAATACCAAATAATTAATTTATAATGTTTATTTCTTTGAAGAAAAAGAGACACAATAAAATTGTGCCTCTTAGGTGCAGAATATGATTAAAACTCTGGCGGTACATCCTCACTCATAATGTTACCTCTTAATGTAATATTTTTAGCTAAATATTTTTTGTGATTAGCCTTAGGTTTCTTAATAAAGAGAATATCACTATTTTAAATGACTTTCATATTCTTGCACCATTCTCTTTACCATCTCGCCACCTACGGAACCACATTGTTTAGCCGTTAGGTTTCCGTTATAATCACTAAATGGAACTCCTAATTCCTTAGCTACCTCAGTTTTAAAACGTGATAGACCTTGCTTTGCTTCTGGAATTAATACCTTTGACATAAATGTATTCCTCCTTTTTAGGCAATTTGGTTTTTTAATTTTTTGTAAGTTTTAACTTACACTATTATATTGTCCGTATTTAAAAGTTTTACTCTATTTAATTAATTCATTTTAAGGAATGTTATGGTTATATTATTTTTAATTGATCTATCAAATGCAAAGTGAAGCACATTTTTTATTCTAATATTCTAAACTCATATCCTTTATCTCTCAAATATTCTATAGTTTCTGATAAAGCATCTACTGTAGTTATTTTAGCATTAGTATCATGCATTAATATAATCAATTTCTTTTGATTTCCCGCAGTTTTTTTAACCTTTTCAACTAAAGATTCTTTTGATACATTGTGTCCTTCAGCATCTCCATTTAAGCAATTCCAGTCATAAAATTCCATACCTAAATTTTTGACAGCTTCTTTATATTCTTTTTTCTTTTCAAAACTTCCACCAGGAAACCTAAAAGCCTTTGTATTCATTTTCTTTCCCGCAACTTTATCTATAGTTTCATTTGTTTTTCTAATCTCTTCAGTAAAACTTTCTACTGAATTATATACTTGTTTATAGTTATGAGAATATGAGTGATTTGCTATTCCATGTCCCTCTTCTATTATTCTCTTAAATATATTTGGATTTTCTTCAACATTCTTTCCTAAAACAAAAAAAGTAGCTTTTATATCATAAGCCTTTAGTACATCTAAAACCTTTGGAGTTACAATAGCAGAAGGACCATCATCAAAAGTTAAATATGCAATTTTTTTATCAACACTTTCTTCCTTGTCTTTATTTGAATCTATATTATCTTTATCAGAAACTTGTTCTTTATTTTTATCAAGATTTTCTTCATTATCTTTTTTAGAATTTACTTGCTTATCTTTACTTAATTCTTTATTATTATTTATTTTATTATTTTTGTTAGAAACTATTTTTTCATCTTTAACTTCAGGTACATTCTCATATTTTTCTATCTCCATAGAGCCATTACTTGAGTATGTAGTTGCTATTTTTTTATCTTTAATTTTAACGTTTTTACTTAATAAATTATCATAAAAAATTTCTCCTGCAAAAATTATTATTATTATAGCAACAATTAGCGAAAGCATTTTTATTAATTTTTGTTTATTATAATGAACACCATTCTTTTTCATTTTCTCCCCCAAAATTTATTGAAAAAATTTAATCTTTAAAACTTTAACTCTTATAATATATATAATTTCTAATTAAAAATATTCATTGTTTATATATAACAAAACACAATGTATTTTATATATAATAAAATACATTGTGTTAAGCTGAAAATTTTTTTCAAATTTTTCTTAAAATAAAAAAACTAGCAAAATTAAATTCTGCTAGTTTTGTGGCAGGGGCACGAGGACTTGAACCCGGAACCAACGGTTTTGGAGACCGCTACTCTACCAATTGAGCTATACCCCTATGAACAAGATTTATTATATATTATTTTTTTTGTTATTGCAAGTATTTTTTAAGTTCATACTTATATAACTTTTAAGTTAGCATAATTAAAAGTTTAGATATAACTTCTTTTTTAGAACACATATAAAATAAAAAAACTAGTAAAATAAATTCTACTAGTTTTTATGGCAGGGGCACGAGGACTTGAACCCGGAACCAACGGTTTTGGAGACCGCTACTCTACCAATTGAGCTATACCCCTATGAACAAGATTCATTATATAATGAATCCTTAAATAATGCAATAGTTTTTTACACTTTTTTTACTATTTCTTAATATTTTTTGTCAAATAATAAATTACTTATTATTTTCAGCATTAACTATATTCATTATATTATGTTTAAAATTCATAATACAATTTGTATACTGGTCTATTGAATTAGGCTTAATAAATAAAATTGATTTATATTCTAATTCTTTTAATTTAGATTCATATTGAGTTAATGCATTTTTATCTGTAAATATTATAATTTTATTTTGTTTTTTTGTTTCATTTTTATTTTGTTCTACTTGTTTTTTATTTTCATTTACTTCTTTATTTTTGTTTACAATTAAATTATTGGCATCCTCTTTGTTTTTAACTGATTGTTCTTTTTTGCTTTTTAATTCTTCAAGTTCTTTATCTAAATCTTCATTTTTAACCTTTTTACATTCTATACCCAAATATTTCATTAAATAATCTAAATCATCATTAACCGAAAAAATTTCTACATCCTTTAAATTGATCTCTTCTGAATTTAAGTTTTTTAAAGCTTTAGTTAAATTTTCAAGCAACAAATTATAATTTTGCTCATAAAAATCTCTATTCTTAGGATCTCTCTCTTGAATAGCGCTTTTTATATTGTATAAACTTACTGTTAGATCATCTGGATTTAACCAATAATAAGGATTGATTTTTACTTCAAATTCATTATATTTTTTAGCTTCAGAATAATTAACAAGTTTTATTCCTCTTGATGAATTTATTATTCCTACCTTTCCTTTTTTAAGTTCTGATATAAAACTGTCTATCCACGGCTCTGCACCAGCCCCCATGTATATAAATAAGTCCATATTTGATACATTACTTAAAGCATCTTCTGTATATTTGTAACCTAAAGGTTCAATATCATCTTTAAACATATACTGAACATAATGTTTATCTCCAACTATATGTTTAACTATGGAATAGGATAACTTATTAGTAGTTAATATATTTAAATAAGTTTCTCTTTCTTCTGCATTAGCATTACTTATTGAATCTGATTTTGGATATAGCGTTAATCCTATAAAAAACAGTATATTTATTATCACTAAAAGAAATGTAAATTTCTTTAAGCTAAACCTTTTCATATCCTCACCCCACATCTGTATTAAACTTATTTTATATCTAAATATAATTTTTTTCAAATATTTTATATTTCCATAAAAATATAACTTATTTTTCCTTATAGTTATGTATTATTTTATAAAAAGCAACTTATAAAATATATACAAGTATTCTACTAGCCTTTTCTTTTTTTTAATTTTTGGATAGAATAAATATTAGATTAGTTTTAAACTATCTGAAAGGAGCTTTTTTATGGAATTTATCGTTAATAGCGTTGATAAAACCTTTGAAATAGGCGAAAAAATAGGTTCTCTTGCAAAATCTGGGGATATTTTTTGTTTAACAGGAGATTTAGGTACTGGTAAGACTCATATAACCAAAGGCATAGCAAAAGGATTAGGTGTTAAAGAGAATATTACAAGTCCTACTTTTAATATTGTTAATGAATATCATGATGGAAGATTAACTCTTTATCATTTTGATGTTTATAGAGTTAATGACCCTGATGAAATTTATGCTATTGGTTTTGATGAATATATATTTAGTGATGGAGTTAGTATTATAGAGTGGGCTAATTACATAGAAAGTTTAATTCCAGATGAGTATGTTCATATTAGCATATCAAAATTACCTGAACTCGGAGAAAACTTTAGAAAAATAAAAATAACTTGCTACGGAAAAAAATATGATTATTTGAAGGAGGTTCAAGAATGCTAGTTTTAAGTATAGATTCATCTTCAAATGCTGCATCAGTTGCTCTTATGAGTGATGATAAGCTTATAGGTGAAATAACCCTAAATGATAAAAAGCAACATTCTGTTTTATTAATGTCTTTAGTAGACAGTATTCTTAAACAAAATAACTATACTTTACAAGATGTTGATGGATTTATTATATCAAAAGGTCCAGGCTCTTTTACTGGATTAAGAATAGGTATGGCAACTGTTAAAGGTTTTGCTATGGGTAGTAAAAAACCTTGTGTTTCTATTTCTTCTTTAGATGGATTAGCTTTCAACGTTAATACTTTTAGCGGAATTATATGCCCTATAATGGATGCTTTAAGAGGAAATGTTTATACAGCTTTATATAAAAGTCCAAAGGGAAAATTAGAAAAATTCCTAGATTATTCAGTTCTTTCTCTAGAAGAGTTAAAATCAAAACTTGAAGAGTTAAATGAAGATGTAATCTTTGTTGGTGATGGATGTGAGAAACATAAACAATGGTTAATCGAAAATATATCTAATTGTAATTTTGCACCTAATCATTCTAATTTTACAAAAGCCTCTTCTCTTGGCGAACTTGGAATTGAATTATTAAAGGATGGTCAAATAGAAGATTTAAATACTTTTTCACCATTATATCTTAGAAAATCTCAAGCCGAAAGAGAATATGATATGAGAATGGGATTAGAATAATGGAAATTTCACTACATAAGATGACTAATGAAGATGTAGATGACATACTGCATATAAGTAAACTGAGTTTTCCTGTTTCTTGGAGTAGAGATTCTATAGAAAGTGAGCTTTCTAATAGGTTAGCTCATTATTCTATAGCAAAATTCAAGGATAAAATAATTGGTTTTGGTGGCATGTGGACAATTGTTGATGAATCTCAAATTACAAATATAGCAGTCCATCCTCATTATAGAGGAAAAGGAGTTGCCTCTTTAATTTTAAATGAACTTATAAAAGTTTGTGAAAATAAAAAAGTTACTGGATTAACTTTAGAGGTTAGAAAATCTAACAATATTGCTCAAAATCTATATAAAAAATTTGGCTTTATACATGAGGGAGTACGTCCTAAATATTATGAAGATAATGGTGAAGATGCTTTTCTAATGTGGAAAAGGTGGCAAAAATAATACATATTTTTAGGATTTAATAAATTTTTTAATACATATAAACATAAAAATCCCACGTTCAATCAAACATGGGATTTTTCTATATATTAAACTATTTGTTTCTTAGTTAATACTTGTTCCCCTTTTATAAACGGTGCAAGCTTTTTATAAAGAATAGCTGTCGCAAAAGATACAAGTACACCTTTTATTAAATTAAAAGGAACTATTATTGTTAGCATATAATTTATAGTTGTTGCATCTAAAGCTGGAATTACCTTTGAATATAAAGGTAAAAACACATAATAGTTACATACAACTGCAAATATAGTTAATCCTATAACTCCAAGTCCTAATCCTACAAATGCATTTTTTTTAGTTTTCCTCTTATTATAAATAAACCCAACAACTAAGACCCAAACTGCTCCTATTGAAAAATTTGCAATTTCTCCAATCATAGCTGATGCAGAACCTTTTATTAATGTACATAATACTACCTTAATAGCTTGTATTGCTACTCCTGCTAATGGTCCTAATGCGAAAGTACCAAGTAATGCTGGAACATCTCCAAAATCTAATTTTAAAAATGGTGCTGCAGGTAAAATAGGAAAATCAATAAACATAAATATAAACGCTATTGCTCCTAAGAGCGCTATTTTTACCTTTTTGTTTAAATTTTTACTTGTTTTTTTCATAAAAAAAACCTCCCAATACTATATCTTCTTGGGGCTTTGAACTAGGCAAAATAACTAAAACCCTAATAATTATTCCTAATTATCAGGGCCTTTTTACGATAAATAAAGCTTAGCTCATTACCTTCTTCCATCCAGACTTTACTGTCGGCTTCGGAATCTAACCGAATCATGCCTTACGGCTCGCGGGCTTTACCGCCGGTGGGGAATTACACCCCGCCCTGAAGATAATATTTTATTATTATGCTTTTATTATATAGCTTTTTACTATATTTATCAATTGTTTTCCAAATTTTCTTATAAATTCGTATTTACGATTTATTCCTTTTTCATAGACAAAGAAATTCTACCTCTTTTTTCATCTATATCAATTATTCTAACTTCAACTACATCTCCAACTTTGACTATATCTAATGGATGTTTTACAAACTTATTTGCCATTTGGCTTTTATGAACTAATCCATCTTGGTGAACTCCTATATCAACAAAGGCACCGAAGTCTGATACATTTCTTACAGTTCCCATAAGAAGCATACCTTCTTTTAAATCCTTAATATCAATAACTCCACTCTTAAGTATAGGCTTTGGAAGTTCTTCTCTTGGGTCTCTTCCTGGCTTTTTAAGTTCTTTTATAATATCCTTTAAAGTCAGTGTTCCTATTTGTAATTCTTCTATTAATTTATCAATACCTATTTCTTCTACTCTTTTATCTATATCTAAAATTTTTCCATCTTTTAAATCATTCTTATCATATCCCAATTTATCAATAAGAAGTTTTGTTGCTTTATATGATTCTGGATGAACTGATGTATTATCTAAAAATTCATCACTTTCCATAACCCTTAAAAAACCTGCACATTGTTCAAAAGCTTTTTGACCAAGCCTTTTTACTTTTAAAAGTTCTTTTCTGTTTTTGAATTTTCCATTTTCTTCTCTATATTGAACTATATTCTTTGCTATTGAAGCATTTACTCCAGAAATATAACTTAATAATGATGGCGTTGCTATATTTAAATCTACTCCTACGTTGTTAACACAATCCTCTACTACTCCTGTTAAAGACTCATCTAATTTTTTTTGAGTTACGTCATGTTGATATTGACCAACACCAATAGATTTTGGATCTATTTTAACTAACTCTGCTAATGGGTCTTGAAGCCTTCTTCCTATAGATATAGCTCCTCTTATAGTTACATCTAAATCTGGATATTCTTTAGTAGCAAGTTCTGATGCAGAATAAACTGATGCACCCGCTTCTGAAACTATAACATAATAAACATCCTTATTTTTTTCTTTCTTTACTTCAGATATTGCCTTAGATATAACCTCTTCAGATTCTCTACTTGCAGTTCCATTTCCTAAAGAGATAACATTAATATCATGTTTATATATTAATTCCTTTAAGGTCTTTATAGCTCCTTCTACGTTATCTTGTGGTTTTGTTGGATAAACTACTGCTTTCTCTAAAAACTTACCCGTATCATCTAAAACAGCAATTTTGCACCCTGTTCTAAATCCAGGGTCAAATCCCATAACAACTTTTCCCTTTATAGGAGACTGCATCAATAATGCTTTAAGATTTTCTTTAAATATATCTATAGCACCTTGCTCACCCTTCTCTGTAAGTATATTCCTTATTTCCCTTTCTATTGATGGGAAAATTAATCTTTTATACGAATCTTTTACTGATTCTTCTATGTACTTATCAACAGTCTCATTTCCCTTTAAATTTCTATTTAATAAATAAGTTATTATTTTATCTTCTGGTGCAATAATTTTAACAGATAAAACTTTCTCTTTTTCTCCTCTATTTATAGCTAAAATCCTATGCGATGGAATGAATTTTACTGGTTCTCTATATTCATAATACATTTCATAAGGAGTTCTCTCTTTACTTTTACCTTCAGTTTCTATAACACCTTCATTAATTACTACATTTCTTATCCATTTTCTAAAATCTGCATTATCAGAAATTTTTTCACTTATTATATCCATAGCACCATTAAAAGCATCTTCTAATGAATTAACACCTTTTTCTTCATTTATAAAATCCCTAGCCTCTTCTTCTAATCTTTCTTTAATTTCACCTAAATAAATAAGCTCTGCTAACGGTGTTAATCCCTTTTCTACTGCAATAGTTGCTCTAGTTCTCTTTTTAGGTTTATAAGGTCTATATATATCTTCAACCTCTGTTAAAGTTTCACTATCTTCTATGTTCTCTTTTAATTCTAAAGTTAATTTCCCTTGTTCCTCTATAAGTCTTATAATATCGTCTTTTCTAAATTGTAAGTTTCTTAAATATGTTAATCTTTCGAAAAATTTTCTTAACACATCATCACTTAACCCGCCTGTTTCTTCTTTTCTATATCTAGCTATAAAAGGAACAGTATTTCCATCATCTAATAATTTTATAACGCTTTCAGATTGCTTAAATGTTATATTTAATTCATTACATAGCATTTTATTTATTTTATTCATGCCTTTAAAAATCCTCCTTGCTTAAACCCTATTTGTTTCGTATCTAAATAACAAATAATTACTTAATATTAATCAATAAGCATATATTTTTTTTGTAATATCAATATTTAATAGCTTGTAGTAAAACCTTTAATATTATCCTTTACACACAAATACTATTTTATATTACCTAAAGTTTAAAGTCCAATATTTACCTTATCTTTAGAATATAAAGATTTTAAAGTACATAAACATTAAATATCACTTAATTTAGGAGATATTTAATGAAGATAATTTATAGTTTTTTACTAACACTCTCACTTATTACATTATCTTTTTCTGCGAATTTAAAATTAAAATATACTAATTTCTCATCAGATAATGTAATTAATCATATAACAGAACTTTCTTCAGAAAAATATGAAGGAAGGCTTCCAGGTAATGAAGGTAATGTACAAGCTACTAAATATATTCAAGAACAGATGATTAATTATAAATTAAAACCCTATGAAGAAAATTATTTAGACGTTTTTTCTCTACACACTCCTACTTTAGAAGATAGCACACCTACTTTAGAAATTTTAGATAAAAACGGACAAATAGTTCATGAATTTAAATATGGAGTAGATTTTAAAGAAAGCTTTTTAAACTTTAAAATTAACAAATTTAAAGTCAATACAAATGATAAATGGAGAGTATTTTCAAATGCTATAGAAATTATTACTTCAAATAATGAATCTCTTGTTTTTTCAGTTATTAATGAAGATTTTAATTTTAGAAGTTCTTTTGTTTATGATAATCCAATAGATTTATCCATATTAATTACTGAAGAAACTAATAGAAAAATTTTAGACTATTATAAGAAAGGTTACTCTTTTAATTTAAACATACCATATAAAGCTAAAGAAAATGAAATAAACAATGTAGTTGGTTATATAAAAGGTAAAGATTCTTCTAACGCTCCATTAGTTTTAAGCGCTCATTTTGATCATATGGGAAAAGATTTATTAGGAAACATATATCCAGGTGCTTTAGATAATGCCTCTGGCACTGCCTTTTTATTAGAACTTAGTAGATACTTAAACTCACTTCCAACACCTAATAGAGATATAATAATAGTTGCTTTTAATGCTGAAGAATTCGGCCTTTTAGGTTCAAAACATTTTGCTCAAGAAAACTCAGAAAATCTACAAGATAGCAAAGTTATAAATTTTGATATGATTGGAAGCAATAATGACGTTCCTTTGACTCTTATGACTGGTAGTAATGCTACTCATTCATCACTTATAAACTCACTATCAAAAATTGCAGAAAAGCAAAACACAAACTATTTATTAGAAATATCTGATGCTAGTGACCATGCTTCTTTTTCAGATAATGGAGTAAACTCCATTACTTTATGCGATTTTGACACTACTAGAATTCATAGTCCCCAAGATAAAGTAGAATTTATAGATAAGAATTCAATTATTCGAGCCTTTAACCTAGTTATAACTGAAATTATTAATTCCTCTTATAATAACAATTCGTTTTTATTATATTCTCCAGTTATTTTTTATTCATCCTTAATTATTTCATTTTTATTAGTTTCAATACCTTTAATTTATGGACTATTTAAAACTTTTCAAAGTAATAATAATCATAAAAAAAAATAAAAGAGATTAGGCTGTATCTAAAATTATTTACCAATACACATGGTTTAATTTTTAATACAGCCTATTTATATTATTTACTTTCGCTATTTAGCCAAGCATTTATGAATAAATCTATTTCTCCATCTACAACTCCTTGAACGTTTGATGTTTCAACATTTGTTCTATGGTCTTTAACTAGTGAATATGGATGGAATACATAGGATCTTATTTGACTTCCCCATCCCATATCCTTTAACTCACCAGTTAAGTCTTCAATTTTTTCCTTATGAGCTCTTTCTTTAAGCTCTATAAGCTTTGCTTTAAGCATAGCCATTGCAGTATCTCTATTTGAAAACTGGCTTCTTTGATTTTGACAAGAAACAATTATCCCTGTTGGAATATGTGTAATTCTAACTGCTGATTCAGTTTTATTTACATGTTGTCCTCCTGCACCACTAGCTCTAAAAGTATCTACTCTTAAATCTGAAGGATTTATTTCTATGTCCTGTTCTTTTGTAAGCTCTGGTAAAACTTCTACAGATGCAAAAGATGTTTGTCTTTTCCCATTCGCATTATAAGGTGATATTCTAACTAGACGATGTATTCCCTTTTCTGCTTTTAAATATCCATAAGCAAATTCGCCTTTTATTCTTAAAGTTACACTCTTAACACCTGCTTCGTCTCCTGGTATATAGTCTAAAGTTTCTATTGAATAACCTTTTTTCTCACACCATCTTGTATACATTCTGAGAAGCATTTCAGTCCAGTCATTTGCATCTGTTCCTCCAACACCAGTATGTAGTGTTAAAATGGCATCATTCCTGTCATATTCACCTGATAACATAATTTCTATTCTAAAAGCTTCTGATATATTGCATATATCTTTAATTTCTTTTATTATTTCTTTAGATGTATCAATATCATCCTCTTCTAAAAGCTCTACTAAAATATCAATATCTTCTGCTCTCATAGCAAGATTTTTAAATCTCTCTATCTTCTCTTTTATTCTTTTCGCTTCTTGACTTATTTCTTGAGCCTTATTTACATCATTCCAAAAATCAGACTCTTGCATTTTACATTCTAATTCTTCACTTTTCCTTTCAAGCCCTGAAAGGTCAAAGTGAATCCCTCATTTCATTTAAATTTCCTTTTACATCTTGAAGCTTAGAAATTTGATTTTCAAGTTCCAAAATCATTAAAATCACCTCTTTAAATAAATTATTGAAAAAATTTGTTAAAACACATTTATAAGAATAAAACTCCGCAATGCGGAGTTTTATTTTTTTACTTTATTTACTATTTAAAATTAAATACTATACAACTTCTCTTCCACAACAGTTTTTATATTTCTTTCCACTACCACAAGGACAAAGATCGTTTCTCCCTACTCTTTGTTCTTTTTTAACAGGAGTTCTCTTAGATTCTCCATCTGCTCCGTAATTAGCTGAAGTTTCTCTTACAACTCTTTCTCTTTCTGGTTTATGTTCTGATTGAACATGGAATAGATATTTTACAGTTTCTATTTTAATATTTGTAATCATTTCTTCAAACATAGCACTACCTTCTAATTGATATGCTTGAACAGGATCTTGTTGCTTGTATGCTCTTAAGCCAATACCTTGTTTTAAATGATCCATATTATCTATATGATCCATCCATTTTGTATCAACTACTCTTAGAAGAATAACTCTCTCAATTTCTCTCATTTGGTCAGAGCCAAATTCTTCTTCTTTTTCTGCATATATTTTGTATGCTAAATCAAGAAATTTTCCTTTTATTTCTTCATCTGATAAAGCCTCCAATTCTTTTGCAGTTATAACACCGTGAGGTAAGAATAAATCTTCCATATACTTTACAAGCTTAGTTAATTCTTCTTCGAAAGTATCTTCTTCCCCAGTAATATGCTCACTAACTCCTAAGTATATAACATCTTTTATTAACCCTTTTACTTGTTCTTCAATATTTTCTCCCTCAAGCACTTGAGTTCTTTGTTTGTAAATAACTTCTCTTTGCATGTTTATAACATCATCATAACCTAATAAATTCTTTCTTATATCAAAGTTATTTCCTTCAACTTTCTTTTGAGCATTTTCTATAGACTTAGTAACCATTTTACTTTCAATAGCCTCATCCTCTGGAAGTCCTATCTTCTCTACTAACCCTTGTAGTCTTTCTGAACCAAATATTCTCATTAAATCATCATCTAAAGATATATAGAATCTTGAAGCTCCTTTATCTCCTTGACGACCAGAACGACCTCTTAATTGGTTATCTATTCTTCTTGATTCATGTCTTGCTGTTCCTATTATTTTTAAGCCACCTATTTCAGCAACACCTTCTCCAAGTTTTATATCTGTACCTCTACCAGCCATATTAGTAGCTATTGTAACCATTCCAAGTTCTCCTGCATGAGTTATAATCTCTGCTTCTTGCTCATGGAATTTAGCATTTAATACTTGATGAGGAACTCCTCTTCTCTTTAATAAGCTTGCTAATGCTTCTGATTTTTCTATACTTGTAGTACCAACTAAAACTGGTTGTTTATTATTCTTATGAGTTTCAACTATTTCTTCAACTATAGCATTAAATTTTGCTTGTTCAGTTTTATAAACTACATCTGGATGATCAATTCTCGTAATAGGTTTATTAGTTGGAATAACTATAACGTCTAATCCATAAATTTCTCTAAATTCATTTTCTTCAGTTAATGCAGTACCTGTCATACCAGAGAGTTTATTATACATTCTAAAATAGTTTTGGAATGTAATAGTTGCTAAAGTTTTAGACTCTCTTTCAACTTTAACTCCCTCTTTTGCCTCAATCGCTTGATGAAGACCATCTGAATATCTTCTACCTTCCATAAGTCTTCCTGTAAATTCATCTACTATTATTACTTCCCCATTTCTAACCATATAATCCTTATCTTTTCTCATTATATAGTTAGCTTTTAAAGCTTGAGTAATATAGTGTTGAAGTTCCATATTTTCTGCATCTGCAAAGTTTTCAACATCAAAAGCTTTCTCAGCTTCTTTAACACCCTCATCATTTAACATAACTGCATGTGCTTTTTCATCTATTGTAAAATGTTCTTCTGCTTTAAGTCTTTTTACAAAGAAATCTGCAATTTTATAAAAATCAGTTGATTTTTCTCCAGCACCTGAAATTATAAGAGGTGTTCTAGCTTCATCTATTAATATTGAGTCAACCTCATCTACTATACAGAAGTTTAATTTTTTTTGAACTCTTTCTTCTTTATATATAACCATATTATCTCTTAGATAATCGAATCCAAATTCATTATTTGTTCCATAAGTTATATCACAACCGTAAGACGCTCTTCTTTCGTCATTATTTAACTCATGTACTATAACACCAGTACTTAATCCTAAAAATCCATATAACTGACTCATTTGCTCCATATCTCTTTTTGCAAGATAATCATTAACAGTTATAATATGAACACCTTTTCCAGTTAAGCCGTTTAAGTATGCAGGTAATGTAGCAACTAATGTTTTACCTTCTCCGGTTCTCATCTCAGCAATTCTTCCTTGATGTAGAACTATTCCACCTATAAGTTGAACCTTATAGTGTTTCATTCCTAAAACTCTTGAAGATGCTTCTCTTGCAACTGCAAAAGCTTCTGGTAGAATATCATCTAAAGATTCTCCCTTTTGTAATCTATTCTTAAACTCTTCAGTTTTGCCCCTTAATTCATCATCTGAAAGAGTTTGCATTTTTGAATCTAAAGCTTCTATTTTATTTACTATAGGTATTATTCTCTTAACTTCTCTCTCACTATATGACCCAAAAATTTTATCAAGTAATCCCATGCTTTCATCCTCTCAATCATGTATATTCTTAATCTATTAATAAATTATATCATTTATTGATGTTATTTTTCAATAATTCCAATTTTTATTATTAATTCACATAAAAAATTTATTAATAATATCCTTTTTAGAAATTACATTTTTAATATAATACAAATTTATCGAAAATTAAAAGACTTCCTTTACAGGAAGCCTCAAAATTTATTTATTTCTTATTCATAATCTGGTTCAATCAAACCATAATTTCCATCTTTTCTTTTATAAAGAACATTAGCTTCATTTGTTTTTGCATCTTTAAATACAAAAAAGTTATGTCCTAAAAGTTCCATTTCAAGTACTGCTTCTTCGATATCCATAGGTTTTATATTAAATTTCTTTGTTTTAACTATCTTTGCTTCTTGTTTTTCATTTTCTGGAATATCATCTATGTTGTCAAAGCTTAAATATCTAACAGACTCTCCTGAATATCTTTTTTGAAGTCTTGTTTTTTGTTTTCTTATCTGTCTTTCTAATTTTTCTTGAACTAAGTCTATTGATTTATACATATCATCAGTTGCTTCTTCACCTCTGAGCATTATTCCATTAAAAGGAATCATAACTTCTACTTTTTGGCTATTTTTTTGAACTGATAGTGTAGCTTTGGCCTCTACATTAGGGTTAAAATATTTTTCTAGTTTTAATATTTTTCTCTCCACAGTGTTCTTTAAAGCACTTGTTAATTCAATATTTTTTGCTAAAACTGTAACCTTCATAAAGCGAGCACCTCTCTTTGAATATTACTAAACATTAGTATAGCAATACTTATAGTTTATTCTTTTTCTACTTTTATTTTAGCTTGTCTATCATAAAATAACAAGCTAAATATTTTGAATTTACTGAAAATTAACCAATATGTCTTATTGTTAATTTTAATAGCTTATTTCATTTATATTATTTACAAAATCAAATTTATCTATTGTACCAACTTCTTTTGCGACTCTTTTTAATTGAGTTCTTGCCATTATAGTAACAGGATTAACAAATGTAACTTTTTTAAAAAAATAATAAGACTTATATGCTCTTTCTAAATATGGTACTATAGCAGGCTTAAACACATATAGTTTTGTTGTATCTAAAATTATGTGATATTCACTTCTATTTATTATTTCTAAATATTTTTCATAATCTACAAAAAAACTTTCTACTTCTATTTTTCCCAATTGGCCAAAAAACTTAATAAGAAATACCTTTTCATCTATATTTAAAATCATTTTATACTTACCTGAGCCAACCTTATTAACCTTTTCGTATATATGCATAAAAAACCTCCTTTTTTTGTATAATATATCTCTATTTTATTTAAAACAATTATTAAAATTTCTTTCATAATTATAAATTTCTCACTTTTTAAAGCACTTAATTATTATATCAAAAATATTTTATAAGTATAATATTTATTCATCAATATCCTTATGTTAATATTGATTAATTATAAATTTATAATTAATAATCCCTATTGAAAAAGATTTTTTATTGATTTACTCTATAAACAGATATATATAAAATTTTATTATCAAGATTGGAGTGATTTTAAATGATTAAATTCCAAGGAAATCCTGTTAATTTAGAAGGTACAGAAGTTAAACTAGGTGAAACCTTTAGAGATTTCATCCTAAGTAAAAATGATTTATCTTCCTTAACTTTAGAAAATACAAAAGGTGTAAGAGTATTTTTAACAGTTCCTTCACTAGACACCCCTGTATGTGATATGGAAATTAGAAATTTCAATGAAAAAATTAGTGATTTTAAAGATGTAACATGCTATACAGTTTCTATGGATTTACCTTTTGCACAAAGCAGATGGTGTGGTTCGGCTGGAATAAAAAATGTAATAACCGTTTCAGACTATAAAGATAGAAGCTTTGGAAAATCTACTGGAACATATATAAAAGAATTAGGATTATTAACAAGAGCAGCTTTTGTTGTTGATTCAAATAATAAAGTTGTATATGTTGAATATGTTGAAGAAATTACAAACGAACCAAACTATGAAAAAATATTAGATGCTGTTAGCAACATTAAATAAAATTTTAAGGGAAGCTTTGAAACTTCCCTTAAATAATTTTTATAAAAATTTAGATAAAGCATAATTTATAATGCATCCATATTTTTTAATATAAATCAAATTGCTTCATGTTTTTGTTTTTAAATTGAAGTATAAATACTAAGCAAAAGATAGCTCCAAATATTAAAAATAAAGTTTTTATACTTATTACTTTTGAAAGTAGCCCTACCACACAAGAAGTTAATGGTACCGAGCATAATAATAATGTACTCAATATAGCTACTACTCTTGGTAAAAAAGCTTGATCAGTTGCTTTTACTACTGCTATTTGCACTGGTATGTTTAAACCCATAATTCCAACTCCCATTATGAATGTATTAATAGAAAGTAATAAATAAGTAGACCACCTAGGTACATCCCCTAAAAATGACATATTAAAATAAGTAAAACCTATTATTACACCAGAAAAAATAAATAATTTTTTAGCCCCTACCTTTTCTTTAAGTTTAGGAACAAACAAAGAACTTACTATCATAGCAATACTTAATGGAACTCCAATAAAAGGTAATGCTTCTACTCCTCTATTTAATACCTCAGTTACATAAGGTGCTTGAAAAACATTTAAAGGTACTATTAATGCATTTATTAGTGCACCAAAAATGCATAAATTAAAAATAAATTTATTATTTAATGTATACTTAAATCCTTCTTTTAAATCTAATAAATTATTTTTAAAATTCATTGATTTTCTATCTTTTAACTCTTCTTTAAATTTTAAAGTAAATATTATTATTGCACAAACTAAAAATGTTATAGCATCTACAAATAACGCTCCTCCTATTCCAAAAACTGAAATTATAATCGGTGATGTTGCAATACCTATTAATTCTAAGAATTTATCTGACGAAGATGATAAAGCAATTGCTCTATCTAATTTTTTCTTTGGAAGTATAAGTGGTAAAATCGATGTTGATGCAGGTACCCTAAAAGATTCAAATGATGAATTTAGAAATGTTATTATTAATAAACTCCATAATTCAATTCGATTTGTTATAAATAAAAAACATATTAAACTAACACATAAAAATCTTCCAGTATCACAAATAGCCATAATTTTATTTTTAGGAAAATAACTTGATACTGTTCCAGAAATCATTCCAAATATTAAATTTGGAATACTATTTATTGCAAAAAATAATGCTATAGATAAAGTAGAGCCTGTTATTGTATAAACTAACCAACTAAAAACAATGCTATCAACACCATCACCAAATCTTGATGTTGCAGAAGATATTAATAATTTTAAATAATTCTTTTCGTTCTTTAAATCCTTATATGTTATTTTCTCTTCAATTTTAACGTTGGTATTAGCATTATTTTGGTTATTATCATCAATCATATATCAATCTACATCCCCCTATTCATTTTCTATAATTTTTAATATATAGATACATTCTAATAATGAAATTACATTTTAAAATTAATATTTGTAATAACTATAATTAAAATATTGTATTGTTTTAGATGTATAATATTTTTAGAACTTATATATATTAACTTAGCTTTAATAAAAAATAATAATATTAGATTTTATTCTTACACTATTTATTTTATGATTATTTTATATAAGTTTGGCAATAAACTTATCTTTTAAATTCATTTTCATGCAATTTTTCTATAGTTATAGATACAAAACTCTTTTAAGCCTCAACAAACAATTAAATATTTATAACAAAAAAAGCTATTAGCTTTCACTAATAACTTCATAAAGTTAGTTGACCTGGTCTTTGACCCCACACTCGCCTACTGGAGATTTCGCTACCCAGAATTACCCTCTCACTACTAACTCTCTCAGTTTTACTGGTAGGACTAACTTCTAAGCTGCACCATGATCATTGAAACTTTTGTTCAACTTACGTGGATCGTTTCGCCTGCAACTGGCATCGACTTTCAACCACAAACCTAACTTCTTTATCATTATACACTATTTTTTGCAATAGTCAATAGTATTACTTCTTTAGCTCCATTCTCTATTAAAACATCTCTACAAAATTTTAATGTATATCCAGTAGTTATTACATCATCAATTAGAAGAATAGTTTTTGCCTTTATAGAACAGCTATTTTCAAAACAAAATACGCCTATTAAATTTGTTTTTCTCTCTACTGCTGATAATTTCTTTTGTTCTAATCCTTCTTTTTGCCTTTGTATTAAACTTTTTACTACTGGTTTATTTATTTTTTTAGCCACAAAATCAGAAATAAATTTACATTGATTAAATCCTCTATTTTTTAATGCTTTTTTAGTAGATGGAACATAAGTTATTAAATCAAAATCTATTTTATTTTGATTTATATATTCTACAATCAAGGCTGATAGAAACTCCCCGCAATAAAAATTTTTCTTATATTTAAAGTTAAGTATAAGTTGTTTTATTGTAGTCGAATAAGCACAAACACTTATTACTTTCATGTTTTCACCTTTTATATCTATAGGTTTTTTAAAAAATGTTATTTTATTAAAACATTCCTTACACAATCCACTTTCATCTAACTCTTTTTCGCATACTAAGCAAATATTTTTATGAGGATATATACACTCTAATACACATTCAAAACAAAAGCTTAAAAACTTAACAATCCTTTTTCCCATAAATTTTTATTAAAATTCCTTGCAATGTCTTTTACTTTATCCATATCCTTAGATATACCTTTACTTACAAGCAAAACTTCTCCTTGACCATTTGAAGACATTACAACCTTTCCACAAAGATATACTAATTTTTTATAATTAAAGAATTTATCATCTGCAAAATATATAACTATATCTATATTATTTGACATATTTAAATAATCCCCAATATAATCCGTTATGATCATAAGAGGTTTGTCTTTTAACTCATGTAAAGATTTTAACATCTTATATTGTTTTTTATCTTTAGCTTTTAATATTCTTATTCTAAAAGATATTTTCAAAGTCTTTATAAAATATCCATAAACCATATCCACCATTTCTTTAGAAGGTGTATGAATTATAACTTTTCTATTATTTTTTTTAAACCACTTTAAATAATCGTACATAAGGTATGGTATATCTTTAGTTAAGTCTATCCTTGTTGTTATTACTCTAGGTTCTATAAAAGGAGTTTTTTCTAAGCAATCACACATTTCTAATGTTTTAGAATTTTTAAGCATTGTTTCTATTGAATAAACTAAAAGTTTTTTATTTTTTTTATATAGATAATCTAAATCAAGCTTCGCTTGTATTTGTGATTTTTGAGAAAAATATGATATATCATCATAAATTACTAAATCATACTCACTATTTAGTTCATGAATATTATTAGCACTTACAAAATCTATAAATTTTAACATCTCTTTATAGTCATTCTTAAAATCCACTCTTAAGCTCGATCTATAAAAAAATATTTTTTTTATAATTTCACTTTCAATAAAATCTCCAGTTATAACATATAATACTTTTTGTCCTTTTCGACTCAAAGTATCTATTATGTTTTTAAATATAGAACAAGTATTATATGGTGTTGTTATAATAGTTAAAATTTTATCTTCATTTTTTTTATACCAATCATCAATCTGCTTTATAATATAATTTATTTCTAAATATCGTTTATCTATTACATTTAAATTATTCATATAAAACCCTCACTTACTATTTTGAAAAAGCATCACTAGATATAATATCTTTAATTCTCCATTTAAGTGAAGAATATCTCTGATTGCTTTTAGTATTATCCACCATATATTTCAAACCTTTAGGCGCTCCTACAACTACTACCATTTCCTTAGCTCTAGTTATTCCTGTATACAAAAGATTTCTATTCATAAGAAGAGGCGATCCCATATATGATGGCATTATTACTACTGGAAATTCACTTCCTTGACTTTTATGTATAGTTATTGCATAGGCTAAATCTAATTCATCTAAATAAATTTGATCATATGCAATTCTTTTCTCATCGTCAAAAATAACAGTAACTGTACGTTCTTCTTCATCTATACTTTCTATAAATCCCATATCTCCATTAAAAACTCCAATACCTTCATTATCTCCATTTCCAGAAACTCTAATCCATTTTAAGGAATAATTGTTTTTTGTTTGCATAACTTTATCCCCAACTCTAAATGTCATATCTTTAAAAATTTTTTCTTTTTTCCATTTTTCCTTCGGATTAAGTATTTCTTGAAGCTTTTTATTTAAATTTGTTACTCCTAAAGTTCCTTTTTTCATTGGAGCTAATATTTGAATCTTTTTTAAACTATTCCATTCTTTATTAAACTTAGGGAGTCTTATTCTTATTAAGTCAACTATAACTGTAAGTATGTTCTCAAGATTTTCTTGTTTTAAAAAGTAAAAATCTTTTCCTTTTTCATTTAAAAAAGGCATTTGCCCTTCATTTATTCTATGAGCATTGACTATTATCATACTCTCTTTACCTTGTCTAAAAATCTCTTTTAATCTTACAACTTTAGTAAACTTACTTTCTATTAAATCTGAAAGTACATTTCCAGGCCCTACAGAAGGAAGTTGATCCACATCACCAACAATTATAACCCGTGTTCCAACCTTAATAGCTTTTAGTAAAGTATTCATAAGAGTTACATCAATCATAGATGCCTCATCAATAATTACAACATCAGCCTCAAGAGGTGAACTTTCATTTTTTGAGAACATAGAATTCTCATCATCATCCCCTACACCCATTTCAAGCATTCTATGTATAGTTTTTGCTTCTCTACCTGTTGATTGACTCATTCTTTTAGCTGCTCTCCCTGTTGGTGCTCCAAGTATTACCTTCATTCCACACTTTTCAAAAATCTCTATTATACATTTTATTATTGTAGTTTTTCCCGTTCCAGGTCCACCCGTTATTATCTCTATACCGTTTTGAAAAGCTCCAATTATAGCTTCTTTTTGAGATGTAGCAAACTGTATTTGATTTTTTTCTTCAAACCTTCTTATTTCAAATTCCCAATCTATGTTTATATCTTGAAAATTACTTATTGAAAGAGTTAATATTCTACTAGTTATTCCAAGTTCGCAATAATAAAAAGGTAATGAAAAAACACTATCAATATCATTTATCTTTTCAATTTTTATTTTTCCTTCAACATCACTTTCATATATATTTTTTTCTATAATTTCCTTATTTATCGTTAAAACTTCCGTTGCAGATTCTATTAAAGTATTTTTAGGTATAAAAGTGTTTCCATTTGCACAAAAGTTATTTATTACATATTTTATTCCACTTTGAACTCTAAAACTTGAATCATTTTCTATCCCTAACTCTTTAGCTATCCTATCAGAGGATTTAAATCCTATGCCTGATATCTCTTCGCATAGTAGATAAGGATTTTCTTTAACAATGTTAACCGAATCTGCACCAAATCTTTTATATATCTTCATGCATTGATTAACCGTAACACCATGTGATTGAAAAAACATCATTATATTTTTAAGTTCTCTTTGAGTAGAATAAGATTCCATTATAACTCTAAATTTTTTCTCTCCAATCCCTTCAACTTCTCTTAACTTTTCTATATCATTATCTAATATCTCTAAAGTTTTATCACCGAACTTATTTATTATTTTTTTTGCAGTAACAGGCCCTATTCCCTTTATAACGCCTGATGAAAGATATTTTTCTATATCCTTTTCTGTACTTGGTAAAATTTCTTCGCATTCTTGTATTTTAAATTGTCTTCCAAACTGTGGATGTAGTACCCATTCACCTTTTAATTCCACTGTAATTCCATCTTTAATATAAGGTACAACTCCAACAGCATTAATGCTATCTTTTTCTCTTTGTAATTTAAAAACAACATATCCAGTGTCTTCACTTTTAAAAACAATAGATTCTATCGTCCCTTTAATTAACTCCATAAAAATTCTCCTGTAAAATTAATGCATATTATTTATTATTATAACATATTGCTAATTGCATCACTAAAAACGCTTAAATTGTATTAAAACTCATTATATATAGTTTATCTAAATAATAAATTTAAATTACTTTAATTTCTTGTTAATTGACTATGAGATTATAAATTATTACTATTAAATTAAATAAAATTTTTAATAGAAAGGGCGATTGTTAATTTCGCAATGGTATTTTATCATGTTTTTAATAGATAACTGTAATATTATTTATTTAGACAAAATAGAAAAAGGCTCTGTTTTAATTGAAAATGGAAAAATAAGAAAAATTAATCCAAAAGATAAAAAAAATATAAAAGTTTTAGATGGAAAAGACTTATACCTTTCTCCTGGTTTTATTGATGTTCATATCCATGGTACTAGTGGATGTGATACAATGGATGGAACTTTTGAATCATTAAATACTATTTCTAAAACCATAGCAAAGCATGGAACTACTTCTTTCTTACCTACTACAATGACTGTTTCAATAGAAAGCATAAAAAAAGCTATTAAAGCAATAAGTGCCGCTAAAAAAATAGGTACTGAAGGTGCTAGTATACTTGGAACACATTTAGAAGGTCCTTTTATAAGCGAGAATGCTATTGGCGCACAAAACCCTAACTTCATACAAGCTCCATCTATCCAATTATTTAAGGAAATAGTTGGAGAGCATGAAAATGATATAACTTGTGTAACACTCGCTCCAGAAGTAAAAGGTGCTAAAGAACTTATAGAATATTTATCTTCCAAAAATATAACTTCTTCAATAGGTCATACTAACGCCAATTATGAAGAAGCTATGCTTGGAATTAAACATGGCATTTCACATTCTACACATTTATTTAATGCAATGACTCCTTTACATCATAGAAAACCTGGAGTTGTTGGTGCTATTTATGATAGTGATATAACCACAGAAACTATTTCTGATGGAATTCACATTGCTTATCCTACTCTTAGAATATCTTATAAAATCAAAGGGATAGATAAAGTTTTATTAGTAACTGATGCCATGATGGCATGTTGTATGCCTAATGGCAAATACTCTCTTGGTGGACAAGATGTATTTGTTAAAGATGGTGCTGCTAGATTAGATAACGGTTCATTAGCTGGCTCTATTCTAACATTAGATAAAGCTATAAAAAATGTTTATGATAATTCATCTTATAAGTTAAATGAAATCATTAAAATGGCAACCTACAATCCTGCTAAGCATTGTAAAGTTGATGAAAAAAAAGGTTTGATTAAAGAAGGATATGATGCGGATTTAGTTCTTTTTGATGAAAATATAAATATTAAAACCACTATAGTAAATGGAACTATTGTTTTTAGTGAATAAATTTAGGATTATACGTTTGAAAATAATTATATATATAGGTTCTAATAATAAATCTACATTTTTATATTTATACTTATATAACTTTTAAGTTATAGGGTTTTCATCTTAAAAGTTAAGTTATGCAATAACTTGCTTATTATAACTACAAATATAAATTAAATCAATAAGTTAAGTTTCCAACTGAAGACCCTATAGATTAGTTAAAAGTTTAGATGTAAGTTCTTTTTTAGAATATATATAATAATATAAGGGTGCCAAAATGCACCCTTATAAATACAACATAACTTTAAAAATTAAAGATATTTTTTTATTTCTTCAACTTTATTTAACTCTTCCCATGGAAGTTTAACATCAGTTCTTCCGAAATGACCATAAGCAGCTGTTTGCTTATATATAGGTCTTCTTAACTCTAAATCTCTTATTATCGCACCTGGTCTTAAGTCAAATACTTTATTTATTATATCTACTATAGTTTCTTGATCTACTTTTCCTGTTCCAAATGTATCAACAACTATTGATACTGGCTTTGCAACACCAATCGCATAAGCTAATTGAATTTCTAACTTATCAGCTATTCCTGCTGCTACTAAGTTTTTAGCAACCCATCTTGCTGCATATGCTGCTGATCTATCAACTTTAGTTGCGTCTTTTCCTGAGAAAGCACCACCACCGTGTCTTCCATATCCACCGTAAGTATCAACTATTATCTTTCTTCCTGTTAATCCAGTATCTCCTTGTGGTCCTCCAACAACGAATCTACCCGTAGGATTTATATAATACTTAGTATTATCATCTAATAATTCCGCTGGAACAACAGCTTTTATAACATGTTCCATTATATCATTTTCAATTTGATCTTGAGTAGCTTCTTCTCCATGTTGAGTTGAAACAACTATAGCATCTATTCTAACTGGTTTTTCATTTTCATACTCAACAGTAACTTGAGTTTTTCCATCTGGTCTTAAGTATGGAACTACTTCTGTTTTTCTAACTTCAGTTAATCTTCTTGATAATCTATGCGCCATAGCTATTGGTAATGGCATAAATTCAGGAGTTTCATTTGTTGCAAATCCGAACATCATTCCTTGATCTCCAGCACCTACTGCTTCAACTTCATCCTTTTCACCTTTTCTTGACTCTAAAGCTTCATCAACACCCATAGCTATATCTGATGACTGCTCGTCTATTGATGTTAATACTGAACATGTATCACAGTCAAATCCATACTTAGCTCTATCATATCCTATTTCCCTAACTGTTTCTCTAACAACCTTTGGAATATCCACATAACAGTTTGTAGTTATTTCCCCCATAACCATAACCATTCCTGTAGTTACACAAGTTTCACAAGCAACTCTTGCCA
>X256_Zander__coassemble_10_pt1 | contig 42310 bp, 36 predicted proteins | sample X256_Zander__metabat2_high_PE_003 | metagenome-assembled genome bin X256_Zander | reverse complement strand
TAATTTCATCTTCTCACCTCTTAATGTTGAGTAAATTACTACGCTTTATCTTGCATTAAAATAATATCAAATCAGAGTTAACCTGTCAACAATAAAGAAATCGTTTTTTCAAAATTTAATTATTTATTTTTAATTTTTCTCCAATATTGTTTTGAAGCATTTTCACTCTTATTATTTCCTTCATTATAATACTTAGAATTCTTTAATTTACTAGGCAAATACTCTTGATTTACATAATTATTTTCATAGTTATGAGGATATTTATAATCCATACCTCTTCCTAAATTTTTAGCACCACTATAATGACAATCTTTTAAATGACTTGGAATATCTCCTATATTTTCATTTTCTAATTCAGAAAGCGCATTGCTTATAGCTTTGTAACAGCTATTTGATTTTGGTGATGTTGCAAGTAATATCACAGCCTGTGCTAAAGGTATTCTCGCTTCTGGAAAGCCTAACTCCTTTGCAGAATCTGTACAAGATTTTACAATAGTTATTGCATTAGGATAAGCTAATCCCACATCTTCACTTGCTATAACTAAAAGTCTTCTGCAAATAGAAATTAAATCTCCAGCTTTTATTAATCTAGCTAAATAGTGAATAGCTGCATCTGGGTCGCTTCCTCTAATTGATTTTTGAAATGCACTTAATATATCATAATGATTATCTCCATTAATATCATAAGCTATAACCTTGCTTTGACTACATTCTTTAGCAACTTCCTTTGATATATAAATAACCCCCTCTTTATTTGGATTGCTTGATTTTAAAGCTAAATCTAATCCATTTAGGGCTTTTCTTAAATCTCCATCACAAGCTTTTGAAAAATACTCAAAAGCTTCATCATCAACATTTATTTTAAATTCTATTTCTTTTCTAACTTTCTCTAAGGAATTTTTAAGCCCTTCTATAATATCCTCTTCATTTAAATTCTTAAACTCAAATATTGTTGATCTACTTAAAATCGCCTTAAATATATAATGATATGGATTTTCTGTAGTACTTGCTATTAACGTTATTCTTCCATCCTCAATAAATTCTAATAAAGATTGTTGTTGTTTTTTATTGAAATTTTGTATTTCATCTAAATAAAGAATAACACCATTCATCCCTTCAAAAGTGTTTAAATCTTTTACTATATCTTGAATATCCTTTGATGATGCATTAGTTGCATTTAATTTATAAAATTTTTTATTAACTTTATTAGCTATAATGTTTGCTACTGTTGTTTTTCCAACTCCAGGTGGGCCATAAAAAATCATATTTGATATAATTCCAGTATTTATTATTCTGTATAAAATTTTATCTTTATTTAATATATGTTTTTGACCAACTACTTCTTCTAATGTATTTGGTCTTACCTTATCTGCTAAAGGTTTATACATAGTTCCCCCTTTATACTGTGCTTAAATTTTTAAAAATAAAAAAAATTATATACCTCTTTTTGAGTTGTTTCAACACTACAAATCTATGTAAAAAAGGATTCAACTTATATTTTTTGTTGAATCCTTGTTAAATATTATTCTCTAGTTATAGGCATACTCATGCATCTTGGACCACCACGTCCTCGTAATAATTCCGATCCCTCTAGTGGTATTATTTTAACTCCCTTTTTATCTAAAAGCTCATTAGTTATAAAATTTCTTTCATACGTTATAACCTTCCCTGGTGCTACTGCTAAAGTATTTGCAGCATCATTCCATTGTTCTCTTCCTGATATAACCTTATCACCATCCCCACATTTAATAAGATCTATATAATCTACATTGAGAGCACTTTCTAAAACTTTACTAAGCTTTCTTGATAATTCTTTTTTATTGATATTCCCATCTTTACCCTTAGTTAATTCAAATATCTTTAAATCTTTTTCTATTTCAGAGTATATAGTAAATTTATCATAGTCAACCATAGTAAGCACAGTATCTAAATGCATGAATGCTCGTTTATCCGGAAGACTAAAGGCTAAAATCTTTTTAAAACTTTCTTCGCTTTCAAATATTCTCTTAGCTATTATTTCTATAGCTTCCGGGGTTGTTCTTTGAGTACATCCTATTGCTAAGACATCCTTACTCAAAATTAATATATCCCCACCTTCTATACTAAAAGGTATATCTTTTTCATACCAATAATTATTAGTTTTAAAATTTTTATTATTTTCAAAAATAAATTTCATTAAAAATGTTTCTCTTTTTCTAACCCTAAAGAACATAGAATTTAAGCTTACACCTTGTGCAATAACTGTCGCCATATCTCTTGTAAAATATAAGTTTGGCATAGGGTCTAATAAAAAAGGATATTCTTTATCTATCAAGCCTTTAAAATATGAATTTTTCTTTAAATTAACTTCATCTTTTCTTAAACCCGAAATTACTTTATCTACCATTTCTTTACTTTCTAGTAACATCAAATAATTAAAAATAGATTTTTTTACATCATTTGAAATTATTCCACTTTCTCTTAGAAAACCTACTATAAAGTTCATTTTAATTTCATCATTTGTTAAACTTTCGCATATTAAATCTTCTATATAATAAACTTTACTTCCATTTTCCTTTAATGCTTTTGAAAATTTATCGTGTTCTTTTATAGCACCTTCTAAATGGGGAATATCATCAAATAAAAGTTGCGGTAGGTATTCTGGCGTTAAATTTTCAAGTTCTTTTCCAGGTCTGTGCAAAATAACTTCTTTTAAATTTTCTATTTCAGAATAGATTCTCATTTTTGTCTTCACCTCAAACTTTAAACGTTAAATATGTTTTATATTATAATGTATGTACTTATTATTGTTTTTTTACTCAAATATTAATCTAATTTACAAAAAAACTTGAAGATTAATTTTTTATTTTAATCTCCAAGTTCAAAAAAAATTTTATTCATCATTTTTAAAAATAAATCCTTTTAATTCCTCATCATCCTCTTCTTCTATTTCTATAAAGTTTCCTTCTAAATTATTTATATTCCCTTGTATTTCAAAATCTTCTATGCTAATAGTTTCAATTCTTCCTTTTTCATTTATACAAGTAGCAAGAGTAACATACTCTTGGTCTTCAGAATCAAAAACTACATTAACTTTAAGTATCTTATATAAAGATTTTTTAATATAGTTTGTGCAATTATTAAGATAATGTCTCCTCATTAAAACCTCCTATTATTAATTTTTTTCTTTTATTAAACCTTTTCTATAAGCTATTAATAATTTTTTTAATTCTTTTATTTGAGATTTAAGTTCTTTTCCAATATCGGTATCTCCAACTCTTTTTCTATCAACTTGTGTTTCTAAAACAACAGTAGTCGATAAAATATCTGTTTCTTGAACTATAGCATCTTCTATAGTTTTAAATGGTTCATGAGAAACTAATTGAAGTCCCATAGAATTATATATTAAAGTATATCCTGCTAGTCCTGTTTTTCCTTGATACGCTCTAGAAAATCCTCCATCAATAACTAAGAGTTTTCCATTAGCTTTTATAGGACTTTCACCCTTCTTTTTTTCAACTGGTACATGACCATTTATAATATGCGCTTCCTCTTTATTTAATCCAAATTCTTCAAATATCATGTTGCACATTTCTTCACTATCCCTAAAATTATAATATGGATTTTTATTTTCAACATGTGTTTTTTTATCATTTATGAAATATCTTTCAAAAGTTGTCATTTGATCTTTTCCAAACAATGGTGAATAAGGACCTGTCCATAAATACCATATAATATCTAATCCAAATTGTTTTTCTCTAGAATTTTGATGCGCAAAATATCCTACTCTAGTCCATTTATCAAGTTCATCTAACAGAGCCTTTCCCTTATATTTACGTTCATTAATTTCTGCCTCTTGAAATTTACAATCTTTTGTAAGTGGTATGCATCCATGAAATAATAAATTTGAATTGCTTTTTAAGTACATACTTCCTTGTGAGAATAAATAACTAACATGATTTTGAAGTTTTTCACTATTCATAAATGATATTTTTAGTTTTTCTATTAATTCTTTTTCTTCTAGCATTAATTTATATGGATTTTTCTTGTCTATAGTTGGAAAGTTCTTATCATTTAATTCATAAGTCTTATCCCCAATTTTTATTGTTCCCACTTCATAATCTATCTTATTTAAAAGTAACCTATTTTCCATATGAAATTCTTTTCTTCTATTAATTATTTCTCCCTCTAACTTAAATTGTATAACAGCTATAGCTTTATGCATTTGAGAAATCAATTGTTTTTCTTTCAAAGAATATTCATCCTCTTCCATAAGTTTTGGTTTAAAACTGTTGCAAGGATCGTTTTTATAAAATTCTAATGCAAAAGTTGCTAAAGGAAGCATATTAATACCATATCCATCTTCTACAGTATCTAAATTCCCATACCTTGCTGATATTCTTAAAACATTCGCCATGCAAACTTCAGAACCAGCAGCAGCTCCAATCCAAAGAATATCATGATTTCCCCACTGGAAATCTACTGAATGATATTGTTGAAGATAGTCTATTATGATATGAGCTCCAGGCCCTCTATCATATATATCTCCTAATATATGAAGACTATCTATTACAAATCTTTGAATTACATTTGATAAAGCAATTATAAAGTGTTTAGCCCTATTTATATTTATTATTGTATTTATTATTTCATTATAATATTCTTTTTTATCTATTTGACTTGGTTGTTCATTTAATAGCTCTTCTATTATATAACAAAAATCTTCCGGTAAACCTTTTCTTACTTTAGAACGAGTATACTTTGAAGAAACATTTCTGCAAAGTTCTATAAGTCTAAATAAAGTAATTTTATACCAATCTTCAATATTTTCTTCATTTCTAAGTATTAATTCTATTTTTTGTTCTGGATAATATATTAAAGTTGCTAAAGTTTTTTTATCTTTTGCACTCATTGTATTTCCAAACACAGTTTCTATTTTTCTTTTTATAACTCCTGAAGCGTTTTTTAACACATGTATAAATGGTTTGTACTCTCCATGGATATCTGTTATAAAATGTTCTGTTCCTTTTGGCAAGTTCAAAATAGCTTGTAAATTTATTATTTCAGTACTTGCTGATGCGATAGTTGGATATTGCTTTGCTAAAAGATTTAAATACTTTAAATCGTTTTCATCAATGCTTGAATATAAAAAATCATCCTTACTCATAAATTTCCCTCTCTAATTCTAATACCTGTAATTATAATTTAAATTTGATATACTAAATATAAATTAATCTTCATTTAATATATCAAATTTAATAAAAATGTTATAGTATTCCTATAACTACTTAAAGTTTATCATATTAATTATGCATTTAAAATATGGAAATTAGAAAAAGCACCTGATTTAAAAAACAAAAATCAAATGCCTTTTTACTTATTTCATATATATTTTTTCTACTGAGGAATCAGCTAAAATTGGTGAAATATCAACAGTCAATAAATTATCTAAATCTATATCCTTCATATCTATAAGCGTTGAATTCATATTAGCTCTTCCAAGTATCCTAACCCCTTTATTTCCATTGAAAATAACAGGTCTAAATTTTATATGATTATAGATCACTTTTAAAATATCATAAAAAATATTATGTTTTATATCTTTAGAAAATCCAAAGCTTTCTATATTTCCAAAACCTAATATTCCAACAAACATGTCCCTTTTAGCTTTATATACACACCCATAACCTATTCTTTCACCTTTTTTAACAAAATGTTTATTAATAGGCTTTGCTATATATTTATAAGCCTTTTTAAATCCTATATTTAATCCATCATAACCATATATTATATTGCCTATTCTAACGGCATTAGTAAAATTACAAGCTTTTCTTATGTTATTATTTAAAAATCCAGAGGAATTCATTAAATGAATATGATTTACTTTATCTTTAAAAGGCTCTATACAACTTTTAAAAACATTTACTTGATCTAAAGTATATTTTTCATCCTTAGTATTATGAAGATGTGAATAAATTCCTTCTATTTTTAAATTAACAAATTCCTTTTCTATACGTTCTATTACCTTAGAAAGATTTTTAGGTTCTATCCCCATTCTATTCATTCCTGTATTTATGTAAATATGAACTCTTGCATCTATTTCTTTATGTAATTCATCTAAAATATCTTCATTATCAATTGTATAAATTATATTATTCATATTACAACTAAAATCAGTTTTAGTAACCATTGGAGTTAAAAGTAAAATATCTTTATGAGTTTTAACTCTTTCTGCTTCTTTTAAATCTGCTACTGCAAACATATCAACTTCATCATTTATAGCCTCAGAAATTCCTTCTATTCCAAGTCCATATGCATTTCCTTTTATTACAGCTATTGTTTTTTTTCCATTAGCCATTTCTTTTATTTTATTTAAATTGTTTTGTATATTTTTTAAATACACTTCACACCAAAAATTTTTCATAAAAAATTTCCTTTCTAAATGCATTTTTCAGCATAGTTAACCTTAAAATTTATAATTATATATTATATCAAAAAAAATATAAAAAAGGTATAAACTAACCTTTAACCCTAAAGTGTACCCTAATCTCCCGCCAATATTTTTGTTTAATTTATTTTTTTTTTATTTTAATATATAATAGGTTAATAATACCATGAAATTTTGCTAAAAATAACATAAATATATACAATGGAGTGATTAAAATGGATTTTATTAAAGTAGCTGCTGCTTGTCCTAAAACTAAAGTTGCAGATATTGAATTTAACTTAAAACATATAAAAATCTCAATTGAAGAAGCTATAAAAAATGAGGCTAAGGTTATTGTTTTTCCAGAGCTTTCAATAACCGCATATACTTGTGCTGATTTATTTACTCATTCTAATTTAATAAATTCATCAATAAAAGCACTAGAAAATATTTGTGAATTTTCTAAAGAAAAAGATATATTAATCTTAGTAGGTTCACCTATTCTTAAAGATGATGTACTTTTTAACTGTGGTGTTTTTATATTTGAAGGGAAAATTCTAGGAATAGTTCCTAAATCATACATACCAAATTATAGTGAGTTCTATGAAAAGCGTTGGTTTAGTGAAGGTACTTCAATAATTGACGAAACTATTTCTTTAAAATTTCAAAAAGAAATTCCTTTTGGAGTTAATTATACTTTTAGTTCTCATAACTTTAAATTTGGTTGCGAAATTTGTGAAGATTTATGGGTTACAATACCTCCGAGTTCTTATTTAACTCTTGCAGGTTGTAACATAATACTAAACTTGTCAGCCTCAAATGAATTAGTAAGCAAAAGTGATTATAGAAAAAATCTTGTATCTTCTCAAAGTGCTAGAGGAATGTGTGCTTATATATATTCATCTTCTGGAGTTTACGAATCTTCAACAGACTTATTATTTAGTGGTCATCTTTTAATAGGTGAAAATGGAAGTATATTAAATGAAAATGAACGCTTTAAAAGAGAAGATGAAATAATATATTCAATTATAGACACTTTTAAATTAAATGCTGAAAGAATGAAAAATATAAGCTTTAGAGATTGCAAAAAACTTTTACCTTTTAAATATAAAAACATTGAGTTTAATTTTAAAAACACTTCTATTACTAAATTCGATAGATTTATTGATAAACATCCTTTTGTTCCTTCAAGAGAAGATTTAAAAGCTAGCCGTTGCAAGGAGATTTTTAACATCCAAGCGTCTGCTTTAGCTAAAAGATTTGAACATACTGGTTTAAAAAAGGCAGTAATAGGTATTTCAGGTGGTCTTGATTCTACTTTAGCTTTATTGGTAGTTATAAAAGCTTTTAAACTTCTTAACATTCCGTCTAAAAACATAATAACTATAACTATGCCAGGTTTTGGTACTACAGATAGAACCTATAATAATGCCTTAACTTTTTGTAAAGAGCTTGGATGCAATTTAAGAGAGATAAATATAGTTAATGCTTGTCTTCAACATTTTCAAGACATAGGTCATGACCCTAAGGTTCATGATGTAACTTATGAAAATGTTCAAGCAAGAGAAAGAACTCAAATACTAATGGATATAGCTAACAAAGAAGCAGGCCTTTTAATCGGAACTGGTGATTTATCAGAACTTGCTCTTGGATGGTGTACTTATAATGGAGATCATATGTCTATGTATTCAGTAAACTGCTCTATTCCTAAAACATTAGTTAGATATTTAGTAAACTATGTTGCTCTTAATGAAAGTAACGAAAACACATCAAAGGTTTTATTAGATATATTAAATACTCCTGTAAGCCCTGAACTTTTACCAAAAGATAATGAAGGAAAGATATCTCAAAAAACTGAAGATATAGTAGGACCTTATGAACTTCATGATTTCTTCTTATATCATTTTATTCGTCATGGCTCCTCTCCTAATAGAATAAAATTTTTATGTAAAATTGCTTTTAAAGATGATTACTCTGATGAGGAAATTGATAAATGGTTAGAAAAATTTTTAAAACGTTTCTTTACTCAACAATTTAAACGTTCTGCTATTCCAGATGGACCAAAGGTTGGAACTATTAGCCTTTCTCCTCGAGGAGATTTTAGAATTTCTTCTGATACTAGTTATAATCTTTGGATAAATAATAATTTATAAAAACCAAAAAGGATTACTTAAATCGTAATCCTTTTTGGTTTTATTTTATTGCTTTTATTATATAATTTCCATTAGGCACATTTATAAAAGAATATACTCCACTTTTTAAAGTTTTTGTATGTTTTATAGGAATAAGGTCACCATCTTCAGTTAAATAATATAATACTACTGTAGCTTCATTTATAGGTTTTCCAATTATATCATCAATTTTTCCACATATTTTGCTTTTTGATACACAATTTAAACTAAGTTTTGCAAACTCCATAGAATTTAATATTTTAATATTAAATTGCCTACTAACATATCCATCTTTTTCAATAGAAAGCTTATAGCATCCCCTATCAAGAGGAAATATTATAAGACCAGATGGGTCTGTATAGTTGCAGTAAATTCTTTTATTATTAACTATAAATACTTTTGCTCTGTATATAGGAATATTATATTGATTTACTATAGAAAATATGCTTTTAGTACACTTCTTCATAAAATCACCATAAAAAATTATTTTATATGTATATATGTTTTAATAAATAATTTATAGATGTATACTTTTGCAAAAAACTTTAGCAAGTTTATATACTTAAAATTTAAACATATATATGTAAATTTATCTGTATATATCAACTACAAGACCTTGTATTTCATCAATTGTTGAAGCTATTTTTAAGTTATCTTTTTCATCGCATAATAACATTTTTGTTAACTCTTCTAATTTTTCGTCAATAGTGTCCACCGTTACGAAATATTGTGTTTGCCAAAAACTAATATCCTTTTTTATATCATACATATATTGCAATACAGATTCTAAATACTCTTTTATTAACTTTTTATAAACTCTAACATCTGCATAACATTTAGTTATAACTAATCTATTTCCTTTTTTCTTTATATCCTCAACAAACTTTTTTAATTGCTCTTCAGATTTTCTATCCTTTGCATGATTAAAGCTTTGTGAAAAATCTTTTCTATTATCTATCTTTTTTAAATCACGATTTATGCTTGTTTTATTTCTAATTCTTCCTACTTCCATTAAAATTCATCCTTTCAACTTATAGTATCGATTATATCAAAGCTTGCCTTTATAAAAAAAGTTTTTTGTTTATAAATGAAATAGCCATAAAAGCTATTTCATTTATAAATTTTAAGATACTAAAACATCTAAAACTTTATTAGACATTACCTTGTACTTTCCTTGTGGCACATTTATAAATAAGTAAACTCCTGATTTATTTGTCTTTGTAGAAGCTACTGGTGTTGTTGTTCCATTATCCTCTACTTTATATAAAAACACTTCAGCTCTAACTATAGGTTTACCATTTTCAGTTACCATTCCAGAAACAGTTCCATTAGCACTTTTAGGATCCCATTGCATATTTAATTTAATTGAAACTATTTGACCAACAGTATTTATACTAGCAGAAGCACAGGTTCCAGTACATCCTAAAGCATTAGATTGAATTATATAATCATTTTGCTCTAATTCTCTAAAAACAAATTGACCATGCTCATTAGTATAGGTTATACTTTTTAATTCTTGAGTTCCATCGATTTTTTTAGCGTATAATTTAACTATAGCTCCTCCAATTGCTTCAGGTGGTGTTTCATCATTAAATATGTCCCCCGCTATAATTCCAAGTGTAACCTTTTCATCTGGTGCAAGCACGCAATGCTTTATAATTTCCTCATTTTGTCCAACATCAAATGGTGTCTCTTGTCCAAGTAAAGTTCCCTCTGCTATAGCAAAAATATTATATCCTTTTCCCGGAGGAATATCATCAAATAAATATGTTCCATCAGCTTGAGATATTGCATGAAACATTGGTTCAAAATTTGCATCCATTATTTTTACCAATGCACCACTTATTGGCTTTCCATCTATACTTGTTACTGTCCCAAAAACCATTCCTGAGTTTAAATTTGGATTTGCAATTAATGATAAATCTAACCTTATCTCTTCACCTATCTTTGATATTGACTTAACCCCCGATTGTGCCAATATATATAAATCTTCTTGTATCTTCGGCAATTTTCACACCTCCCATTAGTACATAATATTCCATTTATGTTGTTTTGATACAAAATACAATTTTAATTCGATCCTCTTTACTTTCTTACATAAAATTTTAAAATTTTAATAATTTATTACTTATTTTTCTAGTATTATTTTCTAAATTTTATATATGCTATACTTAGAGTGTATTAATTTATTATAGGAAATTGAGGTGATTGATTATGTGGTTTAATAAAAGTTCTGAGGAAATTATAAAAGAGCTAAATGTTAATCCTATTACAGGACTTTCTAGCAATGAAGCTAAGGAGCGTTTAGAAAAGTATGGGCCTAACAAGCTTGCTACAAAAAAGCAAAAAACAATTTTCCAACTTTTTTTAGCACAAATAAAAGATGTAATGATTTATATTCTTTTAGGGGCTGCTATATTTTCTGCTATTGTTAAAGAGTATAGTGACTCTATAATAATTTTAATAGTAATTTTAATAAATGCAATAATAGGAGTTGTTCAAGAAGCTAAAGCCGAAAAAGCCTTAGAAGCTTTAAAGCAACTCTCTACTCCTAAAGCTTTAGTAAAAAGAGATGGGGAATTAAAAGAAATTCCTTCTGAAGATGTTGTTCCTGGAGATATAATAATAATAGATGCAGGAAGATATATTCCAGGAGATTTAAGGCTTATTGAATCTGCTAATTTAAAAATAGAAGAGTCTGCCTTTACCGGTGAATCCGTTCCTGCTGAAAAAGATGCTAATTTTATTTCTAAAGAGAATAAATTAAGCATAGGTGATCAATTTAATATGGCATTCATGTCTACCCTTGCAACTTATGGGAGAGGTTCTGGAGTTGTAATTGCAACTGGCATGAATACAGAAATTGGTAAAATAGCTAAAATGCTTGATGCATCTGAAGAAGAACTTACACCTCTTCAAAAACGTTTAGCTGAACTTGGTAAAATATTAGGTTTTGGAGCATTAGGTGTTTGTGTTCTTATTTTTATAATTTCCATGTTTCAAAAAAGAGATTTATTTGAAATGTTATTAACATCTATAAGTTTAGCAGTTGCTGCAATTCCAGAAGGTCTTCCCGCTATTGTTGCTATTGTACTTGCTATGGGTGTTCAACGTATGATTAAAGAAAATGCAATCATAAGAAAACTTCCAGCAGTTGAGACACTAGGTTCTGTAAATATTATTTGTTCAGACAAAACAGGAACTCTTACTCAAAATAAAATGACAGTAACTAAATATTTTTGTAATAATAAATTTGATTTATTAGACAAATTAACTATAGATAACTCTAGTAATAAACTTCTTTTACAATGTATGATTCTTTGTAATGATGCAACCTATAGTGAAAATTCTAAAACTGGTGATCCTACAGAAATTGCATTATTAGAAGCTGGTTTTAAATTCAATTTGCTAAAAGATAAATTAAATGGAGCTCATAAAAGAACTCATGAAATTCCGTTTGATTCTGATAGAAAACTTATGACAACTGTAAATGATTTTGAAGATAAATCTAAAGTGTTTACAAAAGGTGCAATAGATAGCATACTAAGAATTTGTAATTATGCTTTAATTAATGATGAAGTTATTGAGCTTAATGAAAAAGTTAAATCTAATATTTTAAATGCAGTAGATGATATGTCTAACGATGCTTTAAGAGTCTTAGGTGCTGCTTATAAAAATGTTGAAAAAAATAATGTAAATTTAAGTTCTTTAGAAGATGACTTAATATTTATAGGACTTGTTGGTATGATTGATCCACCTAGACTTGAAGTTAAAGACTCCATTGCACTTTGTAAAAAAGCTGGAATAACACCTGTTATGATTACAGGAGACTATAAAAATACTGCTTTTGCAATAGCTGAGGAGCTTGGAATTGCAACTAATATAAATCAATCATTGTCAGGTGCTGAAATTGATAGTATGAATGACGAAGAATTTTTTAATAATATAAAAAAATATCGAGTTTTTGCTAGAGTTTCTCCAGAACACAAGGTAAAAATAGTAAAAGCTTTTAAATCTCATAATAATATAGTGTCAATGACTGGTGATGGGGTAAATGATGCGCCATCCTTAAAAGCTGCTGATATAGGTGTTGCAATGGGAATTACAGGTACAGATGTTGCTAAAGGTGCTGCAGACATGATTTTAACTGATGATAATTTTACAACCATAGTATCTGCTATAGAAGAAGGAAGAAATATTTATAACAACATAAAAAAATCGATAATGTTTCTTCTATCATGTAACCTTGGTGAAATTGTGGCTTTACTTGTTGCCATTTTATTATCTTGGGCTACACCACTTTTACCTATTCATATATTATGGGTTAACTTAATAACTGATAGTTTTCCTGCACTTTCTCTTGGTATTGACCCTGGTGACAAAGGAGTTATGGAACTTTCCCCTAGAAGCCCAAATGAAAGTATATTTACTGGAAGGGCTCGTTTATTTTTAATTATTAATGGATTATTAATAGGTGGCTTAACACTAGTTGCTTTTAAAATTGGAGAAAATTTATATCCTGGATCACTTATGCATGCTCAAACTATGTCTTTTGTTGTATTAAGTGTATCTCAACTTTTCTTATCACTATCAATGAGAAATAGTAGAAAATCAATATTTGAAATCGGATTATTTTCAAACAAATATTTAATAGGTTCTATAGTACTAGGTATCGCCCTTCAAGTTCTAGTAATATCTATCGAACCAATTGCTAAAATTTTCAAAGTATATCATTTAACTATGAGTGATTGGCTTTTAGTAATATTAATTTCATTAATTCCATTCGCAATTAATGAAATTACAAAATTCTTCTTAAGAAAAAATACTAAATTAAGCTAATAAATGTTTAAGGACTATTCAAGAAAAATTCTTGAATAGTCCTTATATTTTTAAATTATTCAGATATAATATTCTCCCTTGAAAGTGCTATATCTGAAACTTCCTTATTATTATAAACTGATAATTTAAATGCTAAATTAAATTCTTCAAATTTACATCTATATTTTTCAAGTTGACTTTGTCCACAAGAATTTGTTCCTACACCATTTTGCTTATAATCTATATTTAATACTATATAATTTCTCTTTTTTAAATCTATTGTGTGTTTAGCAAGTTCTAAATCCTTATCCTCGTAGAAAGATGCACTAAAGTCAAACTTATCTTTAGCAGTTGCCATTATTCCAATTCCTCTATCATTAATTAATCTTACCCAAGAGCATTTTGTATGATTTCCATTTTCTTGAGGTTTAACATAGTTAGTAAACATTCCATCTACACTACTTTCATAAACCCCAAATAAATTACACTCTTTAGTGTCAGAATAAGACTCCCCAGGACCTCTTCCTTTCCATCTTGCATTTAAGCACTCCTTATTAACTTTCATCTTAACACCTATTCTAGGAAGCATTGCTGGTGCATTTTCTAACATTCCTGTTGGTTTTCCTGATATATTTAATAATATATCTCCACTACCAAATACTTTATATTCATAACTTGATTCATAATGCCAAGAACTATTAGTTGTTCCATTAATAGTATTTACTTTAACAAAAAGAGTGTTTCCTTTTACTTCATAATTAACATCTTTAACAACTTCATGCATTAGGTGCATAAAATACTTCTTATAATAATCTTCAACTACATACATATCGTTGTCTATTGGCGCTCTCCAAAAGTTTAATCTTGGTCCCTCTTCTACTACTTTAAAGGCATCTCTAGTTATATCAATTATATTTCCTTTAACTAAATCAAAAGTTACTTTAAAATTATCTCCAGTAGCTATTAATTTATAATTATCCTTTTTAACATTTAAAATTCCTTTAGGAATAACACTTACATCTTCTGTAACTATTGGAAGTTTAAATTGAGCTGTTGCAAGTTCATGTCCTGCTTTTGCCCAAATACAATCTTCTTTTAATACATAAGATAGGTTTAAATAATATTCCGCTCCTTTAATTTTTATAAAATCTAAAGTATATGGAATTGTTATTTCTTTAGCTTCTCTTCCATTCATTGATGGCATAGAAACTTTTCCACTTTGAATTACTTTTCCATCCTCTTCTATTCTGTAAATTAAATCTAAAGTATTAAGATTTTTAAAGTCATATCTATTTATAACATTAAATATTCCTTTTTCTAAATCTACTGCTTTAGTTTCTGCAGGTTCTATAACTTTTTTATATTCTAAAAGGCCTGGTGATGGAGTTCTATTTGGCATTATTAAACCATCTATACAAAAGTTTATATTGCTTGGATCATCCCCAAAATCTCCACCATATCTATAATAAGTTTTTCCATCTTTTGTTTCAGTTTCAATACCATGATCAAACCATTCCCAAATAAATCCACCTTGTAATTTATCATGAGCATAGAATAAATCTTGATACTCTTTTAAATTTCCAGGTCCATTTCCCATAGCATGACAATACTCACAAAGTATATGAGGCTTCTTTGAATTTTCTATAACATCCTTCATTAATTTTTTTGAATCATGTTCAAGCCAAGTATACATTGTTGTGTATACATCTGAAACTTCTGCTTCAAAATCCCCTTCATAATGAACAAGTCTTGTTGAATCCATTTCTTTAGCTTTTTTAGCCATAGCTTTAAAGTTACATCCAAAAGAAGATTCATTTCCAAGAGACCACATTAAAATTGATGGATGATTCTTATCTCTTTGTATCATTCTCTCAAGTCTTGACACATAAGCAAGTTCCCATTCAGGATCATTAGTTATCCAATCATATCTTCCTGTTAATTCAAATCCATGACACTCTAAATCTGTTTCATCTATTAAATACATTCCATATTCATCACATAAATCATATAAATAATATGCATTTGGATAATGAGAAGTCCTTATTGCATTTATATTATTTTGTTTCATCAAAACAATATCTCTAATCATTTCTTCTTTAGATACTACTCTTCCGTACTTAGGGTTATAGTCATGCCTATTTACTCCCTTAAATTTTATAGCTACTCCATTTACTAAGAACACTTCACCTTTTAATTCTATTTTTCTAAATCCCACTTTTTGAGGTATAACTTGAATTATCTCTTCATTCTTTAAAAGTGTTACATATAAAGTATATAAATTCGGTTCTTCTGCTGACCATTTTAATATTGAAGAGATTTCCTTTTCAAAAATCAAATTATTAGATGATACTTGCTTATTTTCATCTAGTATTAAATTCCCCTTATAATCTAAAAGCTCAAACTTAACTTCTTGTCCATCTAATTCTCTTAAGTTTAATGTTACCTTAAGTTCTCCATTTTTATAACTATCATCTAAATCTGCTATTATATCAATATCATTTATTCCATTAATAGGCTCTGATATAAGTTCTACATCTCTAAATATACCACTTAACCACCACATATCTTGATCTTCTAAATAAGTTCCATCAGACCATTGATATACTCGAACTACACATTCATTTTTTCCTTCTCTTATATAATCTGTTATATCAAATTCTGCTTGAATTCTAGCACCCTTACTATATCCAACTTCTTGTCCATTTATCCATAGATTAAATGCTGAATCAACTCCGTTAAATTTTAAAATAACCTTATTTCCCATCCAACTTTGGTCTATAAAAAACTCTCTCTTATATATTCCAGTTGGATTTTCAGTTGGAACATAAGGAGGATTTATAGGAAAATTATACCATAAATCTGAATAATGCATTTTTCCGTAACCTTGAAGTTGCCAGTTTCCTGGAACTTCTATATCATTCCAATTACTTGTATCAAAGCCAAGTCTATAAAATCCTTCTGGTGAGTACTCAGGAGCATCTAAAAATAAGAATTTCCACATTCCATTTAAGTTTTTAAAATTATGAGTATATTTATTTTCCCCTAATGTTGCCATTTCCTTTGTAGGAAAACTCATAAAATGAGCTCTAGCATCTAATCTATTAACACCATCAATCTTAATATTTTCCCATTGTTTCATAATTTACCTCCTATATCGTACATTAATTTGTTTTTTTAGTTATTTTCTATATTAATTTTTAAAAATTGTTTACCCTACATCTTTTAAGTTTTTATCATTTTTACTTTTCTTTTCATAACGTTTCCAACATATTAATGCAAATCCTAAAAATACAACTATACCAAGTACATTATATAAAAGTACAAACATTGGATTTGCTGAACCTTCTCCAAGGTCTATTCCTCTTAAATAATCTATTATTATTTTTGGTTCTGGAATTGTTGATATTATAAATGAAAGTGAAAATAATATTAATAATAATACACCTACTGCTATTCCAAGTTTTCTACTGCCTAATTTAAAATCTCTTTTCATATCATCTTTCTTAACTCTTAAAACAATATATGCTATAAGGAAGAATAGGACTGGTATTAATGAAGTTGCTGCTGTCATATTAATTAATGTTTCTAATAATGAATCAACTGAACCTATACCTAATGCTGGAATTAAAAGCAATATAGTTACTACTATAGCTTGTACATATAAAGCATTTGTTGGGTTTCCTTGATTGTCAGTTTTAGTAATCCATCCACCAAATATACCCTTTGGAATTTCTGAGAATAAAACTTTAACTGGTGCTGCTGTCCAAATAACTATTGATCCAATACTACTTAATAACATTATTAACCCTACAATATTTGTTATTATATTGCCTATTCCATAGTGTGCACCTAATATTTTAAATGAATCAAATAATCCATTTGAGAAGTTTCCTGAAAGTGTAGTTTCTGGAACTACAAGACCTACCGCAACACATCCTAAACTATATATAACACCTATTACAACTGTAGAAATAAGTATTGTTCTAACAAAAGCTTTATTTCCACCTTTTATATCTTTTACATAAACCCCTATGCTTTCAGCACCACCTACAGCTTGAAGTATCCACGCCATTGTTGTGAAATACATCCAATTGAATTTAGGGGTTACTGTTTGAGTTGTAAACTCTTGTGCTGGGGCTTGTTTAAATATTAAAATTACACCAAAAGATAATAATATAAATCCTATTCCTATAACTATTCTTGCTACTCCAGATACATTAGTTACTTTTGATATCCAACCAACACCTTTTGTAGAAACCAAAGTTGCAATCCAAAAAAGTGCTATAGATACTAATGATATAATTACTGTCATATTACTACCTTCAAATATATTTCTACCTAAAAAAGTATATGAAGCATATATAAGTGTTTGTGGCAACAATGAAGTAAAGAAAAATAAATTAACAAAAAAATAAGACCATGCACCTAGAAATGCCCATTTCGGACCTAATGCACTTTTTATCCAACTATATATACCTGATTCTGAATCTGCATTAGCTGATGAAAATTCTGCAATCATTAATGCAAATGGAAAAAAGTAACACACAGTAGCAAAAATATAAGATGGCACAGATGCTAATCCTATATTTATACTATTGTTTATGATGCTATTAAATGAGAATACTGCAGTAAATGTCATTAAAAGTAATGCTGCCGAACTCATTTTACCTCTTGAATTCTCCATTTATCTTTCTCCTTTCGATATTTACTTTTTTGTAAGTTTTGTTGATTTTAAAATAATAAATCAACATTTTTAAAATGTTCTTAGATTTAAATAAACTTTTTAAATCCTTTGTTAAGTTTTTTAAATTTCGTCCTTTTTTTCTCACTCTCCCATCTATTTATTTGTAGTTTTTTGTTAAGTAATATATAATTTCCATATAACCCCAACAACTTGTACCTTTATTTTACAAATCACTATAAATAAAAACCATAGATATATGTTTCCATAAATTGTATTAATGTTTCATATGCATATGTTTTTAAGTAAAAATATCACATAGGAGGATTATTTTTTATATGAAAAATTTAGATGAAAATTGTGTAGATATTCTTAAAATAAGTGAAAGACCAAGTAAAGAATTGTTTATTTATGAATGTGGATATGAAAAATGTAAACCTCACAAACCTTACGAATTCGAACATATAGATTATTATTTAATACATTATGTACTAGATGGTGAAGGGATTTTTGTTTTTAATAATAAATCTTATACCTTAAAAAAAGGAGATGGCTTTTTAATTCCTCCGAATAAAGATAATACTTATTATCCTTCTTCAAAAAACCCTTGGACTTACAGATGGATTGGCTTTAATGGAACTGAAAGTAAATCACTTTTAAAATTAAGTGGTTTAAATTCTAATAATCCTATTTTTAATTATTCTAAAGATAATTTTGTAGACACTTGTTTTGAAAATTTATTTCATTCTTGTCGTAAAGGTAATTTATTTTCTAGCATAGGTTATCTTTATCTTTTGTTAGGAAAACTTATTGACAATAATAATATAAAATATAATGCTCCACTAAATCCTTCTGAAAACTATTTATCAAAGGTTATTGATTTTATCCATAACTCATACAATCATTGTATAAGTATTAAAGAAATGGCCTCTTTAGTTAATCTTAGCCGTAGCCAACTATTTAAAATATTTAAAAATAATTTAAATTTAAGTCCTCAACAATATTTAATAAATTATAGATTAAATAAGGCTTGTGAATTTTTAAGAAAAAGCAGCTATTCTATAAGCGAAATTTGTTATTTAGTTGGTTTTAACAGTCCTTCCTACTTTTCGAAAATTTTTACTAAATATAAGAATAAATCTCCCCTAGAGTATAGAAATTTGTTTATAAAAAAATTTGACTCTGATATTAATTTATAGAAAAAGGACATAACACTAATTTAACTTAATGTTATGTCCTTAAATAATTTAATTATTTTAATCTTGTTCCAAAATCACCCTGCTCTATTAGGCCTTCTTTCATAAGTCCACCTAATGCCATTTTAAAATAGTTTTTACTTGATTTAAACACTCTTTTTATATCTTCTGGTTTTGACTTATCATTAAAAGGCATTACCCCATTATGCTCTTTTAAATATTCTAATATAGTAGTTTGAATACTATTTCTTTCAGATAGCTTTTGGTTTCTTGGAGTTAAACCTATCATTCCATCTTCATAGATTTTTTTAACTCTTAATGTTAATTTATCTCCAGGTTTTATATCGTTAAAATATTCATTTTTTAATACAACACCCTTAAACTGACCATCTACCGCAACCATTAAAGAATTATTTGTTTGATATCCATAAACAATACCTGAAACTTCATCTCCAAGTTGAATGTCTTCTTTAGTTGAAAGATATTTGTCTATATTAGTAGTTGCTGCAAGTCTTCCTGTTTTATCAACGTATATGTATAATAAATATTCTTTTTCTGTCTCTAATTTATATTTTTGCTCTTTTAAAGGTATAAACATATCCCTTTCAAGACCAAAATCAGCAAAAGCTCCAAGTGCTGTAACTGAAACTATTCTTAAATAAGCAAGGTCTCCAACCTTTGCTTTAGGTTCTTTTAATGTTGCTACTAATCTATCTTTAGAATCTCTATAAATAAATGCATTTACTTTATCTCCAATATTTAATTCCATTCCTAAAGTATTACTATTTGGAAGTAAAATATCATCTGTTGTTTTTCCTGTTTTAGCATTTAGAAAATATCCAAATCCTGATTTTCTGACTATTTCTAATTCGTTAATTTCTCCCATTCTAATCATGAATTCACCTACTTTTTATATTTTTTTGATAAGTTTATATAATATTTAGCTGAGTCTTTAATTGATTGAATTTCTTCTTCTGTTAACTTTCTTATAACCCTAGCTGGCACTCCAAGACATAGCACACCTGAAGGTATTTGTTTTCCTTCTGAAACTAAAGCCCCTGCACCTATTATTGTACTTTTTCCAATATGTGCACCATTTAAAACAATAGCACCCATTCCTATAAGTACTTCATCTTCAACTTTACATCCATGCACAATAGCACCATGACCTATTGTTACATTCTTACCAATATGTAAAGGCTGATGTTTTTTGCCTACATGTAAAGTGCAATTATCTTGTATATTTGTTCCTTCACCTACTAATATTTCTGCTTCATCAGCTCTTATAACTGATCCAAACCAAATATTAGCATCTTTATCTATTCTAGCATCTCCTATTATAGATGTATTTTCAAAAATACAAGCTTCTTCATGTATTTTAGGTTTATTGTCTTCAAAGCTTATTAACACATTATCACCTTCATATTTAAATAACTTCTATATATTTTAACATAGGCAATTTATTAATTCTATAAAAATTATAAAACTCTTTGTATATAAAGCATGGTAACCTTAATATTATATATAAAGATTACTTTTTAAGGATTTTGTAATGAGCAATAAAAAAAAATTAAAAGATGATTTTTCTATAGATTCGTTTGATGATTTAAATTTTTTCTATGGAATTCCTCATTGTCATACTTCTTTTTCTACTGGTCGTGGAACTCCTTTAGAAGCTTTAACACATGGCAAAGACAATGGTTTAGACTTTATGATTTTAACAGATCATAATAGTTATTTATCTGAAATTGAATATAAAGCTAAAGATAAATTAAGTAAATGGAAAATTTCTAAACTTATGGTTGAAAAATTTAATAAGAAAAATAGTGATTTTGTTGCTTTATTAGGTTTTGAAAGCAATTCTTCCCCTTGGGGTCATTTAAATATAATAAATTCAACTTCTTTTTTTACTGGAAGCATTAAAGATATAAACTCCTTATTTTTATGGCTTTTAACTGAAAGAAACAGCTTAATATCAATTAATCATCCTGGAAACTCTGCTCTTTCACTTCCGTCTCCTTCAATATGTAATCATTTTTTTAAATCTATTGAGGTGGCAAATGGATGCTTATCGCATAAGTATAATAAATATTACAAAACCTATTTTTCAATGCTTGATAGAGGATGGAAACTTTCTGCTATAAATGCTCAAGATAACCATAAAATGAATTTTGGAGATTATGAAAATTTAACTGTTGTTATAGGTTATAAATTAAACATTAAAACTATATTAGATGGACTTAAATTTAACAGAACTTATTCAACAGAGTCTAAAAGTCTAAAATTTTATTTTACAATAAATTCTGCTTTCATGGGGGATACAATTTATTTAAACCAAGGTGATAAATTAAGTTTCTTAGTTTATGCTGAAGATAAAATTAATCATATAGATAAAATATGTATATACTCTAATGGTGGTAGAATATTAAAAGAAATTAAAAATTTAAAATTACCTAAAGTTCAATATATAATTTCACTTCCTTTTCTTCCTGAAAATACTTGGTATGTAGTTAAATTAACTCTTTCATCAAAAAAAGAAGCTTTAAGTTCTCCAATATATGTTTATGAAAATGAAGAGAACTAAAAACTTTAAAAGTTTTTAGTTCTTATTCTTAGTATGTTTAATTCTATTAGGTTTAGCCTTTGGTTTTATTTTTATTTTCTTTTCTTTTTTACTATTTGAATTATATTGCATTAAATCAATAAACCACATCATAAAAATCAAAAATATCCCTGAAAATATTAATGTAAAATAATTATTTAGTGTTCCTCCAAACAAAGATATAATAAACGAAATAATTGCTAAAGCTAAAACAATCCACTTATTAACATTTAATTTGCTTAAAACAAATATTTTTAATAAATTAAAAATAACTAGCACAACTATTGCAAATAATATTAATGTTCCTATAAAGAAAAACGTATTCATGAAGCACCTCCTTGTCTAAAATTATTTTAAAATATATTTAGCATATTTTCAACAAAAACATTATTGTTGTTTTACATTAAATTCCAAACATTTTTCAAAATTTATTAAACTCACAATAATTTAAAAACATTTTTGATAAATTGTATTTTATATGTGGATATTTTTTATTTCATTTGTTAAAATTAAAATGTAGAATAAATTCACAAATAATTACAAAAGAGGTGTTTTAATGTCAATATTACAAAATGCTCAATTAGATGAGTTGGATTTGCAGATTCTGGATATTCTGATTAAAGACTGTAGGACGCCCTATCTAGAGATAGCTAGAATTTGTCACGTAAGCGGTGGAACTATTCATGTTAGAATGAAGAAAATGGAAGACTTGGGCATCATTAAAGGAACGAGAATTCTTTTAAATCTTCCTAAACTTGGTTATGATGTATGTTGTTTTGTGGGTATTTATGTGGACAAGACTTCATCTTACACGGCTGTTATCGATGAACTATCAAAAATTAAAGAAGTAGTTGAACTTCATTTAATAACTGGTAATTATTCAATTTTTTCAAAAGTAATATGCAAAAACATTTCTGATCTACAAGACATATTAATGAACAAAATTAATGTAATATCAGGTATTGAGAGAACTGACACTTTTATTTCTTTATCCCAACCTATTGACCGAAATATTCAATTATAAAACATAGTTGCCCATATTTTATTTATAAATTTAAATATACATAATAATATATTTAACGGGTACAATAAGTGTGTAAAGTCATTAAAAGGAGTGTATTAATTATGAAAGCTCTAGATATTATCGCACTTTTATTAGTTATAATTGGAGCAGTCAATTGGGGATTAATTGGATTCTTCCAATTTGATTTAGTTGCTAGCCTATTTGGCGACATGTCAGCTTTTAGCAGAATTGTATATTCATTAGTTGGAATAGCTGGTTTATATGCAGTTTCATTTTTTGCTAAAGGTAAATACACAGGCATGGACTAAGAAATAATAATAAACCACATCTTAAAGATGTGGTTTATTATTATTTCTTAAATTATTCTTAAAATTATTTTCTATTTTAAAAATTTATTATATTATAAATACTAAGGGTTTTTTAGCTCTTTTGACTTATAAATATTTGGAGGTTAATTATTTATGTATGATCTTTCAATTTTTGGATTTTCATTTTACGAAATATTCTATTTTTTTCTTATATATTCTTTTTTAGGTTGGCTATTAGAAGTTGCTTACGCTTATACTAACAGAGGTCATTTCGTAAATAGAGGTTTTTTATTTGGACCTTTTTGTCCACTATACGGTAGTTCTGCTGTTGTTTTAGTAGTCTTATTAGATGGATTTCAAAATAATCTTATAATGTTATTTGTTTTAGCTACTATTATAACTTCTAGCATAGAATATTTTACTGGATATATTTTAGAAAAAGTATTTAAATCTAAATGGTGGGATTATTCAGATGACCCATTTAATTTGAATGGAAGAATTTGCCTTTATTTTTCATTAGCATGGGGAGTTGCCTCAGTTTTTGTAATGAAAGTAATTCATCCAATAATAGCTATGATTGTATTTTATATTCCTAGTTTCATAGGAATTCCTTTATTTTATATAGCTTTAATATATTTTATTTGTGATTTATTATTTACTCTATTATCTTTAATAAAGTTTAAAAATACCTTGACTCAACTTAGCCAAATTTCATCTGAACTTAAAAATAGATATAATTATATATTAAATTTTACCAAAGAAAAAGCTAGTGATTTAAGTTCACCTATAAAGGAATTGCTTTTAAAATATGAAAAATGCTTCTCTAAAATAAATTTTAATCATAAAAGACTTTTAGATGCATTTCCTACAGTTAAGTCTTCTTATTTTGATAATATACTAAAAGACTTAAAATCAAAGTTCAAAATTAAAAAAAGGTAATTTAAATGCTACGAAACAGTTTAAATTTCGTAGCATTTTTAAAAATTAACCCTTCATTATCTCTTCTAAAAGCTCTATTGCAGCTTTTTGTGGACCTATTTTTTCTAGACCATCTATACCTAATTGAGTTTTTATCATTCCAACTTTTATTTTATCTTTAAATAGTTTACTAAAATAAATCTCTAATAACTCATCTACTATTTTTCTTCTTTGAAGAGGTCCAAAAGGATTTGAAAAGTAAGATTTCACCATTCCATTTTCAGTTGTTGTTCCTTTAGACATTCGTTTACCTTCTTTAAATGTATTAATAGCCTCTTCTTTATTTTCAAAATATTTTATACCATTTTCACTTTCATATAACTTGTCATAATTATTGGCATATAAAATCATATCAACCTTATATCCTTTTATTATATCTCTATAACTTGAAATTGGCATTACAAGTCTTGCATTTATTTTATCAGGATTCATAAATATACTTCTATCTAATTCTTTAAAAGCATATCCTTGATCTAAGTCATCTAATCTTACAAATGCTCCAATTTCTGTTCCATAACCTTTTATCTCTTCATTTTCAATCATTAAAATTCCCATATCATCAAAAACAACTTTCATGTCACTTATATATCTTTCTCCAAATCCTCTAAGTGCTTCTAAAGATTCAGATTTACCTGCACCACTATCCCCAACTATAATTATATTAGCTTCTTTTTCATTTTTAAGAGTAATATTAACCATAGCACCATGAATAGGTAAAGCACCTCTTTTTATCATAACTAAATTATGAAGAGTTAAAACCATTTTCTTCATATAACCAAAATAATCTACTTCTTGAGTATTATTAGCATATCCTAACATTATGTTATTTTTCTTATCATCAAAGAAAACTGTTTTAAAATCTGCTTTTTCTTCTCCTCCAAACACATATATTATATTTGGGCTTTTTTCCTTATACTCTTCTTCTCTTGCTAGTTCAAAAAGATTACATAAACTAACTCCATGTGATATAAAATCTCTATGAAAATATATAAAAGCTAATAATTGTCCAACCTTTGCAGGATAACAAAACCATTTTTCTTTATATATATTAGTTTCTTTTAATGGATTTTCATATACTTCTTTAAAAATGCCATCTCTTTTATTTTTTTTAGGATAAGCTATAAAGGGGGCTTGAATAGATATCTTCTGTATACAAGGTATGTTTTTTAATTTCTCATATTCTTTAGATAAATTATAATTTGTATTATTTAACATAATACAAGCATTTCCACCTGCAGATATTTCTCTAAATACATTAATTTTTTCACCAATTATGTTTTTTTCTATTTTTCTATATAAAGCTAGTACTAATTTAGAAAATCTACTATTAGCTTCATTAAAATTTACCTCTGCAATTCCATTCTTTATTTTTTGATTATTTATGATACTATATCTTTCAAGATGTCTCCAAAAAGAATATAATCCTTCAATAAATTCTATTAATTCATATTTATAACATAAAATATATTTATATCTTTCATCAAAATCTTCTATATCTTTAATTTCTAAAACACTTAACAGTTTAAATATTTTTATAAAAACTTCTATTACTTCATCTTTATCTTCTATTTCAAATAATTTTACTAAATTTTTATAATTATTGGTCTTTTTCCTAAACTCTCTTTTTACAAATACCATAAAAACTTTTTTAAATGCTTTGCTACTTAATATATTTTCAAAACTATCACAATATTTTATTGTAAAATTTATTATCGCTTTATTTTCATTTATATAAAATTCATTTCTCATAAATTTTCTCCTGTAATTAAATCACAAGCTATTTCTATAAAATATGCAAAAAGCAAAAAAAAGTAACTACTTAATTTTCAAGTAGTTACAATAAAGCTATAAATTACTTTCAATAAACTTTTCTATTTTTTCTGCTAATGCTTTTTCTGCTTCTTTATCTAGATTACAAGTATCTATAGCTTTTCCAAAAGTTATTTTTATATCTGCCCTTTTAAACTTACTTTCTAGTTCATAAGCCTTATTAGCACCACTTATTGCAACAGGAACAATCTTCACTTTAGCTTTTGTTGCAAGTTTTAAACTTCCTTTTTTAAAAGGTTTCATAATGCCATTTTTAGCTCTTGTTCCTTCTGGAAATATTCCCATAGAATATCCTTTTTGTAAGTTTTCAACCCCTTGATTTATTACCTTTACAGCTTCACGAACATTTCCTCTATCAATAGGTACACAATGAACTTGTTTCATCCAATATCCTAATACTGGGATTTTAAGTAATTCCTTTTTCCCAATAAATCCAATTGCTCTATTAGCTGATGTAACAAGTATTGGAACATCTAATATACTTTGATGATTTGCTACAAATACGCAAACCTCATTTGGTATATTCTCTTTCCCTATTACTTTTATATTAAGACCTAAAATTCTATTTGTAAATCTAGCCCATTGTAAAAATTTTTTATTTTTATATTCTTGTCCTTTTTCTTTTCCAAATGTTATATCAATTATTCTTCCAATAAATCCTCTAAACATTTGAAGAATTATATATAATCCATAACAAATTCCAATCAAAATTGTTCTCATAATGATCTCCTTATTAAATTATTATGCTTCATTTGAAGTTTGCAATATTCAAACTTATATTTTTCACTATATATAATTTAATATAAGAAAATATATTATTCAATAAAAATATTAATTACCGCTTTTTAACATGATATAAATGTAAATAATGTAATTTTATATTGGTTAAAATAGTAATTAAATTAAAATTAACTATATTTTTATTAAACTTTTAAAATTCAGAAATTTTTGATAAAGTTGACATTTGAATAATTCAGTTATATACTTTTCATCAATAACTTTTTTGTTAATAACATGTACATATTTTAAAAAATTAGGCGGTGATATTATGGTAATAAAATTAGACATGCTTCAAACGCTAGCTTTAGCTGTTATAGTGTATTATATAGGATCATTTGTTAAATCTAAAATTAAAGTTTTAGAAGACTTCTGTATCCCTGCACCTGTTGTAGGTGGAATTTTATTTGCATTTTTAACATTAATTTTAAATCAAACTAAAATTTTATCAATATCTATGGATAATACCTTACAAGCCCCATTTATGCTAGTGTTTTTTACAAGCATAGGTTTATCTGCTAATTTAAACTTAATAAAAAAAGGTAGTATTGATGTTCTAAAATTCTTTTTAGTTGTAATTCTTTTAGTTGTATGCCAAAACGTCTTTGGAATTATAGTTGCTAAGTTAATGGGACAACATCCCTTATTAGGTCTTTTAGGAGGTTCCATTTCTATGGTAGGTGGACACGGAACTGGTGCCGCTTTTGGACAATTATTTGAAAATAAATATGGTTTTTCAGGTGCTACTACTATAGCTATGGCAGCAGCAACCTTTGGATTAGTTGCTGGAAGCTTAATAGGTGGTCCTTTAGGTAAAAGATTAGTTGAAAAAAACAATTTGGTAAAAAGCAAAAGCGAAACCTTTGAAGAAGTAGCTTTAGATAAAGAAAGTGTAAACTTTGATGATATGTTCAAAACATTTACAGTGATAATGATTTGTATAGCATTTGGTACAATTTTAGGCGAATTTTTTAATAAATTAGGTTTAACCTTACCTTCTTATGTTAATTCAATGATTATTGCAGCAATAGTACTTAATATAGGTGATAAAACTAAAAAACATAAAATAAATACAGAAGCTACAGATATTTTAGGTAATATAGGGCTAAACGTATTCCTTTCTATGGCATTAATTAATTTAAGGCTTTGGGAATTAAAAGATGTTGCTGGTCCTATATTAGTTATACTAATAATACAATGTATAATTATGATTGTAATGGCTTACTTTGTTTCTTTTAATCTATGTGGAAAAGATTATGATGCAGCTGTTCTTTCTGCAGGTTTTTGTGGATTTGGAATGGGGGCAACTCCAAATGGAATGGCAAACATGGCCGCTATGACTAAAAAATACACTAGTGCTCCAAGAGCATTTTTCGTATTGCCTATAGTAGGTGCCTTTTTAATAGATTTATCAAACTCTATTATAATAACTTTCATATTAAATGTACTAAAACTTTAAAATTTTTGACATCACTTCATTTAGATAATAAACTAGGTTAGTAAAGATTATATTATAATTTACTAAAATATCTTTACTGCTTATTTTATTATGAAAGGAAGTGTATCAATGAAAAATAAAATAAAATTATTATGTTCAGTTTTATTAACTTTTTCTTTAACTCTATTTGGTTGCGCACAAAAATCAGGAAAAAATAACGTCAATAATACATCCTTTAAAGGCAATTTCATAGTTAGATACATAGATGTTGGACAAGGTGATTCTATGTTAATTCAATGCAATGGTAAAAATATGTTAATTGACGCAGGTCCTAGGGATAGTCAAGAAAAACTTATTTCTTATTTAAAATCCTTAAAAATAAAAAAATTAGATTATGTAATAGCAACTCATCCTCATGAAGACCATATAGGCGGAATGGGGCAAGTTATTAAAACATTCGATATCGGTAGTTTTTATGCTCCTAAAGTTTCACATAACACTAAAACTTTTGAGTATATGGTTAATCAACTTAAAAATAAAAATCTTAAAATGAATGTTATAAAAAAAGGTATGGGTGATGACATTAACTTAGGAGCTAATTCTAAAGTTGAAGTATTTTCTCCTATAAATAGTAAGTATGATAACTTAAATAACTATTCACCTATTATAAAAATAAGCTACGGTAAAACTTCATTCTTATTTACAGGTGATGCAGAAAAAGAAGTTGAAAAAGAAGTTCTTGAAAGTGGTGCAAATATAAAAGCTAATGTTTTAAAATTTGGCCATCATGGAAGTTCTACCTCAACTACAAAAGAATTTTTTAATAAAGTTGATCCATCAATTGGTATAGTATCTTGTGGTGTTAATAATAAATATGGTCATCCTCATAAAGAAATTTTAAAATTAATAAAAGAAAAACATTTAACTGTTTATAGGACCGATAAAGATGGTAATATAGTATTAGAATCTAATGGAAAAGAAATAATAAAAAAATAGGCTATTCATGAAATATTGACATAAAAATACTGTTGATATATGATAAAAGTGATATAGCTTTGTAAAAGCCAAAGTCTTTTGTCAATAGACGAAAGACTTTTTATTAATATTATAGGGAGTGAAAAACTATGACAGTAAAGAAAATTAGAACTAGATTTGCACCAAGTCCAACTGGTTATATGCACGTTGGTAACTTAAGAACTGCTCTTTATGCTTACTTAATAGCTAAGCACGAAGATGGAGATTTTATATTAAGAATAGAAGACACAGACCAAGAAAGATTAGTTGAAGGTGCTGTAGACGTTATTTACAATACTTTAAAATTAACAGGTCTTACTCATGATGAAGGTCCCGATATTGGTGGAAACTTTGGTCCATATGTTCAGAGTGAAAGAAGAAACATATACTTAGATTATGCTCAAAAACTTATTGACAAAGGAGAAGCTTACTACTGCTTCTGTACAAAAGAAAGATTAGATATGCTTCGTGAAAATGCTGAAGCTTTAAAAAGACCATTTAAATATGACAAACATTGTATAAATCTTTCAAAAGAAGAAATTGAAGCTAATATGAAAGCTGGTTTACCTTATGTTATAAGACAAAGTAATCCAACTGAAGGAACAACTACTTTTGATGATGTTATATATGGAAAAATAACTGTTGATAATACAGAACTTGAAGATATGATACTAATAAAATCAGATGGACTTCCAACTTACAACTTTGCTAATGTTGTAGATGATCACTTAATGGAAATAACTCATGTAGTTAGAGGAAGCGAATATCTTTCATCTTCACCTAAATACAATAGACTTTATGAAGCTTTCGGATGGGAAGTTCCAATATATGTACACTGCCCACCTATAATGAAAGATGCTCATAGTAAGCTATCAAAGAGAAATGGTGATGCTTCTTTTGAAGATCTTTTAGCAAAAGGTTATTTAAAAGACGCTATAATGAACTATATAGCACTTTTAGGATGGAATCCTGGAACTAATGATGAGTTATTTACTTTAGATGAACTTGTTAAAGCTTTTGATTTTAAACACATAAATAAAGCTCCTGCTATATTTGATCCTGCAAAATTAAAATGGATGAATAGTGAATATATAAGAAAGCTTTCAATTGAAGAATTCCATGCTTTAGCTCTTCCATATTATAAAGAAGTTATAACTAAAGATATCAATTTAATGAAGATTTCTGAGTTATTACATAATAGAACTGAAGTACTTTCTGAAATTCCAGAACAAATAGACTTTATTGATATTCTTCCTGAATACGATACAGAATTATATGTTCATAAGAAAATGAAATCAACTGAAGAAACTTCATTAGAAAGCTTAATAAAAGCTTTACCAATGTTAAAAGAAGTTAATGATTGGACTTTTGATACTCTTCATGATAAAGTTTTCGAACTTATTAAGGAAATGGTAGTTAAAAACGGTCAAGTTCTATGGCCAATTAGAACTGCTCTTTCTGGCAAAAAGTTCACACCAGGTGGTGCTTTTGAACTTGCAGTAATCTTAGGAAAAGAAGAAAGCTTAAATAGAATAGAAAAAGGAATTGCTCTTTTAGACGCAAAGCTTAATAATTAATTAATATAACCGGTGTTAAATAACACCGGTTATATTATTATCTCTTTCTTCAAATTTAGGTCTAACGTATTTATGCCAATTCATACATATATGAAATAAATTTACTACGTCCATTTCATTATATATTAATATTTTTTCAACTTTTTCTCTAGGCATTCTCTGTATATATTCATCATCTTTTAATACTTTATGAAAAGTTTTAGCAAGATTAGACCCGCTTATAACTTCGCCTTCTCTTTCTATGTTAAACATCTTTTCTAAAGCTTTTAAACCTATTCCCATTTTAAATTTTTTCTCATATTCTTTTTGTAAATCTACAGATTTAAAATTATCTTGAACTACAAAATTAAACCCGAATCTATTAAAGAGATAATTAATTACTGTAAAATCATTATTTCCTGAAAAAGTAACTATGTACTTTTTTCCTTTTTCTGTTTTCATTGTTTCAAAATATCTTTTAGCTAACGCTAATATGTCTCTAACTTCGTCCTTATTTTCAATCATATACTGAGTCACCATCATCTTTGAAGTTAAAGGTTCAAAGATAGCTGTTCCAAAAACTCCTACGCATTTAGGCTTTTTATAAACATAATGCTCTAAATCAAAAAATATAGCATCTTCAAACCTAAATTTTTCTCCTTGATATTCTATGAGATTTTCTTCAGTTAAAATTTCAACAATTCTCTCATTTTCTTTTATTATCACTTTATTATCACTCTTTTCTAAATTATCTCAAAGCCATCAACTTTAAGCTTATATACTGCATCTTTTCTTTCTACTATTAAATTTATTTTTTCTTTTACTTCTTTATTATTTAAAACTTTTTGTATTAATTCCTTTGTAGGATTTATGCAATATGGATTTTTAACCATATTAAACATAGTAAAGTCTCCTGACGTATCTCCATAAGCATAACTTTTTTCTAAATCTATATTATACTTATTTACAAAATAGTTTATAGCATTTTCTTTGCTTTCACTATCCCACATAGGAATAACATCACCAGTATATTTACCTTCATTATCTAGAGTATATATAGCACCCTTATAATCATTAAATCCATGTCTTTCAGACATTTCTTTTACAAGTTCCACAGGACTTCCTGAAATAGTTATTAATACGTGTCCCTGCTCTTTATGCCACTTTATCCTATCTCTAGAAAATGTATATATTCTTTCACCCTTTTGCTCTATTACTTTCTTTGCTATAAATTCTATATGATGACTATCTAATCCCTTAATAGCTTCCATATAAATGTCTATCATACCTAATAAATAACTATCGTAATCCCCTTGCCTATTATCATATTTTAAAAATTTAGGTCTTACTTCATTATACCATTTTTCTGCGTCTATAATCTCATATTTTATCATTTTTTTAAACACTTCAGTTATTAAGCCTTCTCTATATAAAGTACCATCAATATCAAAAAAAGCTGCTATTTTTTTCATATAAATCACTTCCTATTTTTTTATGTTTTTTGTTATTATATATCTATTATAATTAAAAATCAAAAAAAAATTAATTTAATTTTATATTATTTATTAACATTTTTACAAAATTCATCACACCACATAGCTTGACTACCATATAATAAGATGATAAAATTTTTATGATAATGATTTTCAGTGTGAGGTGTTAAAAATGTGCATTTGTGATTTAAAACCAGGTCAAAAAGCCAAGGTTAGTAAAGTTTTAGGAAATGAAAAATTAGTTAAAAGGCTTCTTGCTTTAGGTTGTATAGAGGGTACTGAGGTAGAATTTAAAAGAACTGCACCTCTAGGAGATCCCGTAGTTGTTAACCTTAGAGGGTTTGACATTGCAATTAGAAAAAAAGACGCTAAAAATATACTTTTATTTGAATAATAATACTTCAGGAGGGGATTTTATGACAACTGTTGCTTTACTCGGCAACCCCAATGTTGGAAAAACCACTCTTTTTAATGCTTTAACGGGTTCAAACCAATATGTTGGTAACTGGCCAGGTGTTACAGTAGAAAAAAAAGAGGGTTTTTTTAATAATATAAAAATTGTTGATTTACCAGGAATATACGCTATGGACACTTTTTCACATGAAGAAAAAGTAGCTAAAAACTTTTTAAGAGATGATAAAGTTGATTTAATAGTTAACATAGTCGATGCTTCTAACATAGTTAGAAATTTATATTTGACAAGCCAACTTAAACAATTTAAAAAACCTATAGTTTTAGTAGTAAATATGATTGATGTAGCTGAAAAAAAGGGATTTACTTTAGATTATGACAAACTTTCTAAAGAACTCCAAGTTACAGTCATTCCAATAATTGCGTCAAAAAATATAGGTATTGATGAAGTTAAAAATATATTAACTTCTAAAGAACATATAAATAAAATAGATGATAGAACATTTGATTTTAAAACAGAAAAAGAAGCATATGACTACATAGAAAATTTAATAGACAAATGTCAAATAAAAAAAGAAAAAATAAATAATAATGTTTCAGAAAAAATAGATAAAATATTATTAAATCCATTTTTAGCTTATCCACTATTTTTACTTATTATGGCATTTATTTTCCAAGTTACATTCGCTTGGGTTGGTCAACCAGTATCTGATTGGCTTTCTGGATTATTAGATGATAATTTTATGCCTTTCATGGCAAATTTATTAGCCAATACTAAGCCATGGTTTAGTTCTTTAATAGTAGATGGTATAATAGCTGGTGTTGGTAGTATAGTTGTATTATTACCAGTTATACTTGCTTTATTCTTCTGTATTTCAATTTTAGAAGATAGTGGTTATATGGCAAGAACTGCATTCTTAATGGATAAGTTTATGAGAAAAATAGGTTTATCTGGAAAAGCATTTATACCTATGATAGTAGGCTTTGGATGTTCTGTTCCTGCTATAATGTCTGCTAGAACTCTTGAGAGTGAGAAAGATAGAAAACTTGCTGCTCTTTTAATACCTTTAATGTCTTGTAACGCAAGACTTCCTATTTATATAGTGTTTACATCAGTGTTTTTCTCGAGTCATAAAACACTAATTATAATTTCTCTTTATCTTTTAGGAATTATAATGGCATTCGTTATAGGATTATTATTTAAAAATACTTTGTTTAAAAAAGATGAAGAACCATTTATAATAGAGCTTCCAGATTATAAACTTCCTTCCATGAAAAATGTATTTTTACAAACTTTTGATAAAGGCAAAGGATTCCTTAAAAAAGCAGGTACAATAATATTCGCTATGAGTGTTTTAATTTGGATTTTACAGAATTATAATATAACTGGTCAAGTCGAAAATGTATCTGAGAGTTTCTTGTATTACATTGGAAATTTATTAGCTCCTATATTTAAACCCTTAGGCTTTGGTACATGGCAAGCTGCAGTTTCCATATTAACTGGTCTTATGGCTAAAGAAACTGTTTTATCAACTATGGAAGTTATTTATAAAGGAAACTTAGAAGTTTTACTACCAATGCATTTTAATTGGATTAGTGCATATTCATTCTTAATATTTATATTATTATATACACCATGTATATCAGCTATAGGTACTATGAAAAAAGAATTTGGTTTAAAACTTACTGCATTTTCAGTAGCTTATCAACTAGTTTTAGCTTGGGTTATGTCCTTTATATTTTATAATATTATGAATTTCATAATATAAAGAAGGTGTTTGTATGGAGATTTTAATTACTATAATCATAATTGCTTTTACTATTTTTATACTTTTTAAAAATATAAAAAATTCTTCAAAAGGCGAATGTAACTGTAGTAATTGTCCTAGTTCAAAATCTAAAAATTGTTGCAATAAAAATAAAGGTAACGATAAATAATTAAAAAGAGTGATTATTATATAGTATTTAATTAAATTATAAAATTAAATATCATATAATATCACTCTTATTTTTTACTTGTTTCTATCTATTATTAAGTTTATGCTTTTCTCATCTATTATAGTTTGTCTTAAATGATATATTATTCTCGCAGCTTCTTTTCTTGATATTTTAGAAAACTCCACTTTTTTTATATTAGGATTTCTTCTATCAATTAAGTATTTTATAAGCTTTATTTGAGATTTATAAATTAAATCATCTCTTTTAAGTTTTTTTTCTTCTACCTCTTCTAATAAATAAAAAAACTTAGGTAAAAATAAAACATCTTCTAGATTATGTAGCAACATAAAATTTTTAATTTCTTCATTTTTACTTTCAATAAACTTAAAATATAAGTCCTTACACTCTTCACCTGATATTTCATCTTTTCTCTTTATGCCTAAATGTTCTTCCACATTCTTTAGCGATAAACCTTTTAATTTAAAACCTTTTCTATATGAAGATACTATTCTATAAAAATCTTTATGGTCTTCTATTTGGCACTTTTTAAGATTATTTATCTCTAATCTTTTTTGAAGAAAGGGCTCATCAAAAGCCCTCCCATTAAAAGTGCACCATTTTTTTTTATTTTTTGTTTTGTTTTTAAAGTTTTTTAATAAAGCTAATTCGTCCTCTTCTTCAAACAACACTTCTGCTATATAGTTATTAACCTCATCAAAATATCCTATTGCTATTGAAAATATTTTATCTGTTTCTTTACTAAATCCAGTAGCTTCTATATCTATAAACAAATATTCTTTTAACGAGTGTTTACTTATTAAATCATCTTTCACTACATTTTTTGTTACTTTTTCATGGCATTCCATATACTACATCTTTTCTACTACTTCTAATCCTATTAAAGCTAATCCATTTTTTATAACTTGGCAAGTAGCTTCTACAAGCATTATTCTAGCATTTTTTAATGATTCATCTTCTAAGTTTGAAACTGTATGATTATTGTAGAATTTATTAAATGATTTAGCAACCTCTATAACGTATCTAGTTACTACTGATGGCTCTAATTTATCTATTGCTAAAAGAATAGCATTATTAAATCCATCTAAAGCTTTTATAAGTTCGAATTCTTCTTTAGAGTTTAATTTAGAGAAATCAGCTTTTCCTGAAACTTCTCCTACTTTTCTTAATATACTCTTAGCTCTTGCATATGAGTATTGAACATATGGGCCAGTCTCTCCTTCGAAGCTTAACATTTCATTCCAATCAAATACTATATCTCTTTCTCTGCTATTTTTTAGGTAAGTAAATACCATAGCACCTATTCCAACTTTTCTTGCAACATCTTCTTTGTTTTCAAGCTCTGGATTTTTTTCGTTTATTACTTCTAAAGTTTTACTTACTGCTTCGTTTAATAAATCTTCAAGTAATATTACATCACCTTTTCTTGTTGAAAGCTTTTTATCAGCAAATCTAACTAATCCAAATGGAACGTGTACACAAGATTTAGCCCAATCATGACCTGCAAGTTCTAATACTTTAAAGAATTGCTTAAAATGAAGTGATTGATCTTTTCCAACTACATATATGCACTTTGAGAAATTATAAGTATTATGTCTATAAGTAGCTGCTGCTAAATCTCTAGTTGCATAAATTGATGCACCATCTGATTTTAAAACTATACATGGTGGCATATTGTAATCATCAAGCATAACTACTTTTGCACCATTACTTTCTGTTAATACTTTCTTTTCTTCTAATTCTTTAACAATCTTATCCATTTTATCATTATAGAAGCTCTCGCCTGCCCATGAATCAAAATCAACATTTAATTGTGAATAGATTTTGTTAAACTCTTTTAATGATAAATCTCTAAACTTTTTCCATAAAGCAACAGATTCTTCATCTCCTTCTTCTAGTTTTTTAAAGTACATTCTTCCTTCATCTTCTAGTTCAGGATTTTTCTCAGCTTCATCATGGAATTTTACATATATTCTTAAAAGTTCTGCTATAGGATCTTTCTCTAAAGCTTCTTCATCAGCCCATCTTTTATAAGCTGATATTAACTTACCAAACTGAGTTCCCCAATCTCCTAAATGGTTTATTCTCTCACACTTATATCCTTCAAAACTTAACATTTTATAAAGTGCATTTCCTATAACTGTAGTAAATAAATGTCCTACATGGAAAGGCTTTGCAATATTAGGTGATGAATATTCAACAACTACAGTTTCATTATTTCCTATATTTGATGAACCATATTTATCTTTCTCACTTAATATTTTAGTTATTATATCTTCTGAAAAAGATGCTTTATCAACAAAGAAGTTTAAATACGGTCCTAAATTTTCTATCTTTTCATAACCTTCTTGGTTTATTTTTGTTTTTAATTCCTCTGCTATCATATTAGGAGCTTTTCTCATAACTTTAGCTAATTGAAAGCATGGAAATGCAAAGTCACCCATTTCTGACTTTGGTGGTATTTCTATTAGCTTTTCTATTGACTCTACGTCTAAATCTACAAATTCTTTAATTCTTTCTGCGGTAAGCTTTTTATAATCCATTAAAATTCCTCCTATTTTATCCTAAAGATTATTTTTCCCAATTAAAAGAAATATAATCTTTTTATACTAATATTATTTTTTATAAATAAAAAACCGCCTCTTTGTTAAAAAGAGACGGATTGTTCCGCGGTACCACTCCAATTAGTAATAATTAATATTATTACTCACTTAATACATTAACGCTGAATGCGACATATCTTAATCTACCTGAAAACAAATATTTAGGATAGTTTCTCCAAGGCTCTTTTTTTATATTATAGTTTATAAGGCTTGCACCACTTCCTTACTCGCTTAAAACATCAAATATAATACTTTTCCTCTTCATAGAATTTTAAATATTCCATTTTCTAATTATTATACATAAAATTTTAATTTATTGTCAACAGGTAAAGATCTTATTTTATTTACATACCATCATATCTAATATAACCTTATCAGTTTCAACCATACCATTAGAACCTAAAAGTCCTAGGTTTTTTATTGTTTGTTCTACGTCTCTATGAATTATTCCATCATGACTTGAAATTTCAACTCCATCTTTAGCAAGTAATGCACATTGTACGGCTGCACTTACAGCTGTAGATATTTTTAAAGCACATCCCGGCTTTGCACCATCACAAATCATTCCAGAAACATCACCAATCATATTTTTTATACCTTTAACAATAGCCTCATAATCTCCACCTAAAAGGTAAGTTAGTGCAGAGCAAGAACCTATTGAAGCTGCAACACCACATCCACAAAGTGCTGAAAGTCTACCTATAAAGCTTTTTATATGAATTGTACTTAATGTACTTATAACTAAAGCCCTAGCTAACTTTTCATTACCATACTTTAATTTTTCAGCCATTGCTACAGATGGTAAAAATGCTGTTAAACCTTGATTTCCACTACCTGCTGTAGTCATAACTGGATATATACATCCATCCATTCTAGCATCAACAGCAGCGGTAACAGTTGCTATTATGTATGCTTCTAAACTATTATTTAATATACCATTATTTATATTTTTCATTAAAGTTTTTCCAACTCTTAATCCATAATCAGATTTTAATCCTTCTCCTGCAACTTTTTTATTCATTTCAGCACCTTTTAAAATAAATTCTATATCTTCAAATGGTACTGTTGTTGCAAAATCATATATACCTTTTATAGTCATATCTTTTTCTCTATTAGTTTGATTGTTTTTAGTACTTTCTTTTCCATCTGAACATTCAAATAAAACCTTTTCATTTTTTTCTATAATTACTATATTAGTATGCTGTTTTTTTATAACTGCCCTACCATCATCATTTTTATTTTTACATATTACTTCTATATATAATTTCTCATCAGTATCTTTTAGTGAAACGTTTACTTTTTTATCTTTAATAAATTCTTTAGCTTTAGCTATATCTTCTTCAGTTACGCTTTTTAATACTTCAAGTCCATAATTTGAATTTCCACCAATGGCGCCTAGCGCTGCCGCTACATCTATTCCCACAAGTCCAGTTCCAGGTATTCCAACTGCCATACCATTTTTTAATATATTTCTGCTTACTAAAACATCAATACTTTCAACCTCTTCATTTAAAGCATTCTTTGCTGCTGCTGAAGCTAGAGCAACTGCTATAGGTTCTGTACATCCTAATGCTGGTATTACTTCCTCTTTTAGTATATCTAAATATTCTTTTGCTCTCATAAAATATCTCTCCCATCGTTTTAAGTTCAATTTTATTTTACCAAATTTTTTGAGTTTTGTGTTAATTTTAGTAATATTTTATAAATAATTATCAAATTCGTCATACTTATTTAATAGCACTTAAATAAACATTCTATTAAAATTAATTAATTCCTATAGTCTATTGCTTGTAATATACTAAAAAATTATATAAGATTTATTGTATAGTCATTATGTAATAAAAAGGAGTTTTACAATGAGAAGAATAGGTGTTATAGACATAGGTGCTAACTCCATAAAGCTTATGCTTTCGGAAATAGAAGACAGTGGTTATTTTAAAACTGTTGATGAATTAAAAGAAACTGTAAGACTTGGTTCAGATTTAATTAATTCTAATAAATTATCAGAGGATAAAATAAATTATACCATATCAACTTTAAAATCTTTTAAATCTCTTTGTACTTTATCAGGTGCTTCAGAGATAATTACTGTTATTACTGAAGATTTAATTATAGCTGAAAATAAAAACGAGTTAAAAGATAAAATAATTAAAGAAGTTGATTTATATCCAAGACTATTATCCTATGATGATGAAATTCACTATAATCATTTAAGTGTAATAAATAGCCTTTATACTAATAATTCTCTTATGATTGATATTGGTGGTTTTTCTACTCATTTAGCTTTAATAGATAAAAATTCTAACTTAATAGAAAATGCTACCATTCCTGTAGGTTGTGTAAATTTAAGTAAATTATTTTGTTTGCAAGATTTAATAATTTTTGAAAATAACGAAAAAGCCTGTGATTATGTTAAAAGTTTATTTTCTTCAATTGCTTGGCTTTCTGAATATCAATTTTCAAATATAATATGTATCGGTGGTTCTCTTAGAAATATATTTAAAGTTGATAGAAGAAAGAAGCGTTATCCTCTTGATTTGTCACATAACTATAGTATTTCAAAACAAGATGTGACTGAACTTTATAATTTAATGAAATGTAAAAATTTAAAGCAAAGAAAACAAATAGAAGGTCTTTCAATAGATAGAGCTGATGTTATTGTAGGTGCTTTAGTTATTTTAAACGAACTTGTTAAACATACCAATGTAGAAGATTTAACTTTATGTGGTCGTGGTCTTCGTGAAGGAATATTAAATGAATATTTAAATCAAAACTATGCCTCTTCTAGTGAGGATATATTAGATTTTAGTATTCACGGAATAATGGAAACCCTAAATCTTAATATTTCTCATGCTAATAATGTTTATAATATAACTAAAAATTTATTCGAAAGCTTAAAGCCAATTCATAAACTTAAAATAGATGAATACTCTAACATAATAAAAACTTCTTCACTTCTTCATGACTGTGGAATAAGCGTAAGATATTATGACCATCATTTACATTCATGCTATATAATTTTAAATTCGCATTTTAATGGTTTAAGCCATAAAGAAATTTTAAAGAGTGGTTTTTCTGCTGCTTTCCATAGAAATAATAGTTTCCAAGTACCCTTATCAAAGTATTCTCAGATTATAAACAAATTAGATGTGCAAAATATAGAGAAAATTGGTACATTATTAAAAATATCTGAAGGATTAGATAGAAGTTTAGAAGGTGCAGTAAAAGACTTTAAGGTAACCATCTTAGAAGATTCTATAGAAATTTTATTATATTCTAAAGATCCAAATAATAATTTAGAACTTGAAATTAATCAATCATTAAGAGCTAAAAGTAAATTCTTTGAGGTTTATAATAAAAATTTAATTATTAAAAAAGCGTAAAAAATAGTGAGTGTTTAAAGATAATCTCTTTTCATACTCACTATTTTTTATGTTTATATCTTACACTATGCTTTTTGAGTTTGATGATTTTTAATTTCTTTAGCTTCACCTTTTTCACTAGCTAGTATAAATACAGAAACTAAAATCAAAACTGTTCCTATAATTATTGGAAATGTTAAAGGTTCTTTAAAAAATAAAACTCCAAATATAATACTAACTATAGGTTCAAATGTTCCAAGGATTGCAGATATTGATGTGCCTATAATTCTTATAGCTTTTATTAATAAAAGAGTTGAAACTATAGTTGATATCAATGAAATTTCTAAAAAAGAACCCATTGTGGTAAAATTAAATTTAAATGTTATTTGATTTGTAACTCCACCTACTAAAAAGAACACAGTTCCTGCAAATAAACAAAAATAAAATGTCATAACTTTAGTGTCTAAATCTCTTATTTTCTTATTATTAATAGCTACTATAGAAGTTGAATAAGCAACTCCTGAAAATAATGCTAATATAACTCCTATTACATTTAATCCTTTAGAATTTAAACCTACTAGCATGTACACTCCAATGCAAGATAACATTAAAGCCATTATTCTAATTTTACTAAATTTTTCTTTATATATTATGTACATTAAAATACAAACAGATGCTGGATATACAAAGTGTATAGTTGTTGCAAGTCCAGTACCCATATAATTATAAGATAAAAATAAAGTTTCTGTTGTTAGTGGATAACTTAAAGTTCCAACTAGTGCTAAAAATTTTAATTGTTCCTTGCTAACTCTAAAGTCAACCTTCTTAAATTTCCCATAAATATATAACATTAAAGCTGCTAATGAAAACCTAAAAGCTAAAGCAGTTGTAGCATTAGAGCCATCATTATAAGCTATTTTTGCAAATACAGGCATTATTCCAAAGGCTGATGAAGACATAATAGCAAAAATTATTCCAATCATTCTATTCATTATAATCACCTCAAATGCCTATTATACTACTTTGTAAAATTAATAGGAAGATACTTTTGACTTAAAAATAATAATTATAAATCTTTTCTAACTACTACTTTTTCTTATTTGTATGAAAAAGTATAATAAAATTAAAATTTCAAATTCACATTATATTAAAATATTTCATAAATATGTATGTTATAATTGAATTGTACCGAAATTATGTTAATATTAGGAGGTATTTTTATGAACAAAGTAAAAATTCTACTTATGGCAGGCATAATAAGCGTAGGCGCTATAGGTTCTAGTGTTGTATATGCAGCATCTACATCAAGTTATAGCACAACTGTTGGAAGAGTTAATGGAGATGGATATACAGGTTCATTAACTAAAAGTATATCTAACCAAGCTGCCAAATGTTATTCTAAAATTGGCGGTGGATATGGAATGGATGTTAGAGTGCAAAGAACAAATGGAAGTCAATCAGGTAACTGGGTAAGAATTAATAGTGGTCATACAGTCGAACTGCCTAATAAAATAGGTGCTAATTTAAGTACAAGATTACATTTCAGTAATGATATAGGTACTCTTGTAAATGTACAAGTATCAGGCAGATGGAATCCAGACAAATCTAACTTCAAATAAAATACATTAGTTTAATTCTATTTGATGAGGTGAAACTATGGGTAGATTAATTAATTTAGAATTTAAA
>X256_Zander__coassemble_5_pt1 | contig 46370 bp, 36 predicted proteins | sample X256_Zander__metabat2_high_PE_003 | metagenome-assembled genome bin X256_Zander | reverse complement strand
TACGAATTAACAAAAATATAAATACATTAGAAGATGTTATTAAATATCTAAACCATGATTCTTTAGCAAGTTAATTTTATTGGAAAGTGGTGTTATCTAAGGATTAAACTAAAATACTATTACTTTTTATAAATCATTTCTATATGTTGTATACCATCTAATTTGTAAATTTCCGAGTTGACTCTAAATGCTAAACTTTCATAAAATTTTACTAAATAACTTTGAGCAGAAATTATAATAACTTTTTCTAACAATACATTTTCTATGAACTCTATTGCTTTTACCATACTTTGTCTAGCTAACTTTTGACCCCTAAAGTTTTCATTAACTAAAACTCTACCTATTGATATTTCTTCATAGGATATACCTTTTTCTAATATTCTTAAATAACAAATAATTTTTCCATCTTCTTCACAAAATAAGTGATATGATTTTTTATCCTTATCATCACAATCCTGGTAGATAGATTTTTGATCTACTATAAAAATTTTATTTCTAAGCTTTAATATTTCATATAGTTTATCTAAACTTAAATCTTTAAATTTTTTAATTTTCCATTTTCTCAAATCAAACTCCTCCCTAAATATCTAAATAAGCTTATTTCACTTAATATTAATAATTTAACTTGTAATATTATATTTAATTCTAACATATGCATTAACTTTTGTAACTTTTTTACATTTAGAAGTATTTAAGAGTATAGTAAAGTAAATAGTTGTTTTTTTCATGTAATAACCTTAAATCACCTTAAATGCAATTTAACAATTAAAGAAATAAAATTTATAATTAATTCATAGTTAAAAATTGTAAATTAATCAATTATTTTTAAATTATATTATAGATATGCGAGGGAGATTAATTAATGAAAAAGAAATTTATATCTGGAATAATGGCTTTAGCAATAGTTTGTTGTGGTACTTCAGTAGCATTTGCTGCAGAAAAAACTGATGTGAATAATTCATCAAATATATCAATTCAACACAATACAAAAACTTCTATAGATTCAGAAACTCATGAACAATTAAACTATGCAATAGAAGAAATGAGAATAGCTATTGACCTTTTAGATAATGCAGATCTTACTAATATTGAAAATTCAAATAGATTAACTATTTTCGCTTCAACTTCTTTAGAAAGAGTGCGAGGATTAAATATTTATAATGAAGAAGGTTTTTGGACTAACCATATAGAATGGATTGAAGAATCTGGTGATGAAATCCGTGATGCTAGTTATAGTATTAACAGATTACAACATGCTATAAGAAACGTTGAAACAGTATTTGATTCTGATAGAAAGGATACTATTGATAATAAAAATAATGTGATAAATACATTAAATCAAGTAATAACAGAAGAAAGAGAATCTTATAGCCTAAATGATGCAACTTTAAGAAATGCTGTAAATATACTACATCATTATGCTAATGAAGTTCCTTCTCCTTTAAAATAAAAATACAAATTTTTTTGTTAATAAATCACCCAAATAATTTAAATGTTATTTGGGTGATTATTTATTTTCAGATTTATTAACATTTCATATTTTATATATATTTACTAATAATTTGAATTAATATATTAAAATATTAAGATATATTAAGCATTTATTGTCTAATCTTAACATATTTAACAATTTTATTAATAAATGAACTATTTTGAAAGTTTAAGTTATATATATTTATTACTATAATTTACATTGAATGAAAATTTTATAAATACATATTTTATAATTTTCTTCATAATTTTATTAACTTATTGGAGGAATTTTTAAATGAAAAAAATATTAATATCAAGTTTAGTTGCAACAGCTATACTTTGTGGTGGAAGCTCAGTAGCTTTTGCAAGTACAAGTTCAAATTCTAATATATCTAATCAAAATACTAAAATTGAAAACAAAATAGATGATGCTACCGTTAAATATAATCATGATCACTTAAACTATTCTATAGAAGAAATGAGAAAAGCTGCAACTATATTTGATAATAAAGATTTAACAAACGATGAAAATTATCTAGCAATGATAACTTTTGCTAGAGGATCATTAGATAGAGTTAGAAGTTTAGATATCTACAACAATACAGAAAATTGGAATTCTAAAACTTTCTCATGGGCTAAAGATGCAGAAGATAACATGTCTTGGATTGAAGAAACAGGAAACAAAATTAATGATGCTACTTATAGAATAAACAGAGTACTAGAAGCTATGGATAATGTTAAACTAGTATTTGCTCCTGAAAGACAAGGACAAGAGTCCAATATAAACAAACATAATGTAATAACTACTTTAAATTTAGTGTTAACTCAAGAATATAAAGATGGTGTAATTAATCAAACTACTTTAAGAAATGCTGTTACTTTTATGTATCACTATAATAATCTTATAAAATAGTTTTAATTTTGAATCTTAATTTTTATATGGCCATATTAATTATTTGATATGTATACAAGCTATGTAAATTAATAAGGTTATATCAAAAATTATTGTTTTTTAAGCTATTTTTTGATATAACCTTTTATCATCTTTAAAATATATGGTGCTATTTCTTCTATTATGTACTAACTAATAATTTTTTAAGTTCTATATCTTTTAGCATTCTATGCTCACCTTTTTTCAATGATTCATCTAAAATTAATTCTCCAACTGAAACTCTTTTTAAATATATAACATAACAGCCTACTGCTTTTAGCATACGCTTAACTTGATGTTTACGCCCTTCTGAAATAGTAAGATATCCAGAAATAACTAATTGATTATGTTGATTGGGTTTTATGTATTTTAGATGTTCATTAGATATGCCATCTTTAAAATATTTATATGACCCAGATTTTTCAAGTTTTATTTTAGCTGGTTTAGTTAATGGCCCATCTTTTCCTATACTAATCCCTTGCTCTAATTGCTTTATGTCCTCTTCACTTAAGCACCCTAATGCCCAAAAGAAATAAGTTTTTTTAACATGGTTTCTAGGATGCATCAATCTATGTTCAAACTCGCCATCATTTGTAAGTAGTAATAGCCCCTCAGTATCTTTATCTAATCTTCCAACATGGAATAGTCCTTTCATCTTAACATCATCAAAATAATCGAATACAGTTTTATTTATTGCATCAACTTTTGCAGTAATACACCCTGCTGGCTTGTTAAACATGTAATATAACTTTTCACTATATTTAACCACTTCACCCAGATATTCAATAATATCACTTTTTTCATTAATTTCTATAGCGGGTTTTACTACTACTTTTCCGTTTACTTTTATCATTCCATCTTTTACGTATACTCTAATGTCTTTTCTTTTTTCAGCTAGAGATTGCGCTAAAAATTTATCTAATCTCAATTTGCTTTACCTTTCTTGTTTTCTATTCTTTCTTATACTATCTTTAGATTGCAATTCTTTATTAATACAATACTAAACTCTATAGATATGATTTTTGTTAATATAAACTATAGAGTTATTTTTCATTAACTTTAAAATAAATATTTTTATTTTTTTATTAATTTAACAACATTTTCAATATGTGCAGTATGTGGAAACATATCAACCGGTTGAACTTTTATCGTCTGATATCCTAATTCTTCTAATACTCCTAAGTCTCTTGCTAAAGTGCTTGGATCACAAGATACATAAACTATTGTTTTTGCATTTATTGATGATATCGCTTCTAATAACTTTCTGTCACAACCTTTTCTTGGAGGATCTACTACTACTACATCGCTTTTTACACCCTTTGATATTAAATTTGGAATCACTTTCTCAGCTTCACCAACAAAAAACTCTGCATTATTTACATCATTAATTTTTGCATTTTCTATAGCATTTTCTATAGCCTGTGGTATTATTTCTACTCCATAAACTTTTTTAGCTTTTTGAGAAAGAAATAATGTTATTGTTCCTGTTCCACAGTAAGCATCAAATACATCTTCTTGTCCAGTTAAGTCAGCATATTCTAAGACTTTAGAATATAGTACTTCCGTTTGAATTGGATTTACTTGAAAAAATGATAACGGAGATATATTAAATTTAAAATCACCTATGTAATCACTTATAGTTTCTTTTCCCCAAAGTGTTATAGATTTATTTCCTAGTATAACATTAGTTTTTTCATTATTTACATTTTGAATTATACTTGTTATGCCTTCTATATTATTTTTAATTAAATGAATAAATTCTTCTTTATACGGAAGTTTATCACCATTAGTAACTAAAACAACCATAACTTCTCCAGTTTTAAAGCCCCTTCTTATCATTATGTGTCTAGCTATTCCTTTTTCATCATATTGCCCATCAATATTGTAAGGTCTTATATTATAATCAACTATCCATTTTCTAGTAAGCTCTACTACTTTATCTGCAATTTTATCTTGTATGTTACAAGATTTCATATTAATTATCTCATGACTTCTTTCCGCAAAAAAACCGATTTGTAATTTTCCATTTTTTAATCCTATTGGAAGTTGAACCTTATTTCTATACCTATGAGGATTATTCATGCCTATTGTAGGTTTAACAATTTCCACATTTAATCCAGCTATCTTGTTAATACAATCTTTAACTCTATCTCTTTTAAAATTCAACTGTTCTTTATATGTCATATGTTGAGTTTTGCAACCTCCACATCTTGAATATATATCACATACAGAGTTTACTCTCTCTTCTGATTTTTCTATTATTTCTATAATTTTTCCATAAGCATAAGTTTTTTTTACCTTAATAATTTTAATTTTAATTTTTTCTCCTCTTAATGCACCTTCTATAAAAACAGGAAAGTTATTTTCTATTTTTGCTACACCTTCCCCTTCATATCCTTGACTTAATATATCTACTATAATTTCTTCATTCTTTTGAATCATATTAATCACCCTTATATAAAATTTACTTAATAAATTTTCTCTTAATATATAATAAAAGTCAACAAAAACAAAAGCATCTATTAATAATCAATGTTATCTTGAATTATATTTATAGATGCTTTTTATATTTGCTTATTCATTAAAATTCATACTATGTAATATAACTTATCTTCCGTATATTTTTATTATCTTGGAACAAAACTTTCACATCTAGTTTCTGAAGAACTTTCTGCATTTTCATTTCCAAATATCTGAATATTTGAAGCAGTACATAAATTATTTTGCCAAAAAGCACAATTTGAAGCTTCACATTTTATATGAGGACTCATTTTTATTTCACTTTCATTAAAAGCTTGAACTATTTCGCCAACATAATTGGTGTTAGCAACACTTGCTACTGCATTTTTTAAATTTTGATCTGCAAAAGTTCCACATAAAGTTTCTTCACTTGATTTTGCACACTTTCCTTCAATTATAATTTTTTCTGCTGAACACATTCCAGAAGCAACATTATTCACACAACTGTTTACATTACAACTTAATTTAGTTTTCATAATATATCTCACCTTCCACTAGTAATAAAATTATTGTTAACTAATTACCATAATCTTATTATTATTTTAATACAAAAATATTTATTTTTTATTAAAATTTCTGTTACTTTAGGTTTTAATTTTTAAGCATAAAAAAAAAGCACCCTTAAGGTGCTAGTAATAGAATCAGTTGCCAGTATATTCCTTCTATTAGTTTTGCTCTTTTTTAAAGCAATATACATATTATATCCTAAAAAAACTATTTTTAATTGTTAACATTGTGTTAATTTTTAATAAAACTTATATGTATCTTCTTTTAAATCTAACAATTCTTCATTATTTTTTCTACTTATTTTATCTAATCTTTTTATTTTATCATCTATATAAGATAAATTTTCCATGGAATTTGTAGTGTTTATATTTATATTATTTGAGAATTCTGCTACAGACATCATTGTTTTATTTATTTCATCCATGCTTAAAGATATGTTAAAAGTTAATTTATCAAACTCTTGTATTAAGTTTTTTATATTTTCTGTTTCGTATTTATAGTTTTCTGTTACCTTAACCATTTTGTTATAATCATTTATAACATCTAATTCCATTATACTTACAAGCTCTTTAGCTGCTATTTTTAGCTTATCAACTGCCATTATAACTGAAATAACCATTGATTTAATGTTAGCTACTGATTCTGATGAAACCTCTGACAATTCCTTTATTTCATTTGCAACAATACTGAATCCTTTTCCATGTTCCCCAGCTCTTGCTGCTTCAATAGAAGCATTTAATGCTAAAAGTTTAGTATTATCTGCTATTTCTAATATAGCATTTGCCATCATATCTATTTCTTTTACTTTCTCAGCTTGTTTAATTGCAATATCTAATTGATTTTTGTTCTTTGTATATGTATTTATTATTTCACTTTTTGCCTTATTTGTTTCATTAGTAATTATAGATGCTTTTTCAGAAACACTATTTATAACTTGTACCCCATTTTTAATTTTGTTTTTTACAACTTGTACATCCTCTTTAATAATACTAGCACTTGCACTTATTTCTTCAAATGCTGCTGTATTTTCTTCTAAAGAAGAAGTTATACCTTCAAAATTTTTAATTAATTGATTTGTGTTATATAAAACTTCTTGTAATTGAATTAATCCTTTTTCATTGTTATTTATGTTAGACTCGCACTTTAATTTTACTTCATCTATGATTCCTTTTATTTCTTTAGACGCATTATTTAGATTTGTTATAGTTTGTCCTATTTCATCTTCTCTCTTAGTTTTTAAATTAACAGATAGATTATATTTGCTTAATTCTTTAGCATATATATTTATATCATTTATAGGTTTAACTATATTATTCGATATTAATAATGTTATTATTACAGATATTATCAACCCTATAATAGTTATTATAATTAAACTGTTTTTTATTTCATAAGCATTTTTTAAAGCTACTTTTTCGTTATAATTAGTTATTATAAGCCAATCGGAGTTTTTTATTTTGCTAAATGCTAAATAACCATGTTCTTTTTTATTGCTAAAATGCTCTACCCCTTCTAATTTTCTTAGCATTTCTTTATGTAATTTAGTTAAACCTTCATCATTGTTTTCAATAAAATTCTTTCTTTGAATTATTAAATTTTTGTTTTCATCTGAAATTAAATATCCAAATTTATCTATAGCGTATATATTTATATCCTTCGATAATTTTGAACTTTGTATTATTTCATTAATATCACTTATATTTATATTAGCTAATAATACATTTTTAACTTCATTATTTTCTCTTAAAGGCACAGCAATTGAAAAAATCATTTTTCCTTGTTTATCTATTATAGGATTTGATGCTTTAGGTTTTCCTTTAAAAGCTTCTTCTATATATCCTACTTTATTTTTTTCTTCATTTATATCAACTTGAAAATTTGATCCATCCTTATAAGTAATTAAGAAGCTTTTATCTACCATAACTATGTTTTCAAAATTATGATTTTTTATTTTTTTATTAATATTTCCTAAAAATTGTTCAGATGGTATATTACTATTATATGAATCATCAACCATTTGGTTTAAAATTTGTATATATTGATTTAATTTAGAATCAACTAATCTTGCTGTTTGAATAGTTGTTTCTTTTATATATTGTTTTGAAGATTTTTCCAATCTAATTTTTGTAAATGAATAAGCAGCATAAACCATAGAAAGAGTTATCATTGTTATTAATAATACGAATTTTATAACTATACTAATACATAATTTTTTTCTTATCTTCATAACTTTCCCCTTGAAATAATTTTATTTTATTGAAAAAATATGTATTTTTCTATAAAAGAAAAATAAGTGACCTAAGTCACTTATTTTCTTATATCGTATTAAATTAATTAATCTTTAAATTATTTAACTTCACTTACTTTTAATAAGTTAGTTGTTCCCACTTCAGCCATAGGAACTCCAGCTGATATTACTACAGTATCTCCAACTTTAACTAATTCTTTAGTTTTAGCTATTTCTACTGCTTTTTCCATCATTTCATCAGTTGTAGCGAATCTATCAGCAACGATTGCTAATACACCCCAAGCTAAAGCTAATTTCTTAGCAACTTTTTCTGATGGTGTTACAGCTATAATTGGTGCTGATGGTCTGCATTGTGATAATCTCATTGCAGTAGCTCCACTTTCAGTAGCACAAATAATTGCAGTAGCATTTAATTCAGCTGCAGCATTACAAGCAGCTCTGCTTATAACTCCAGCAATAGCTGGTACATGATGTCTAGCTTTTGAAGTAGCAACTTCATATTTTAATAATGATTGAGTTTCTGAAGCTATTTTAGCCATTGTTTGAACAGCTTCAACTGGCCATATTCCATTAGCACTCTCACCACTTAACATTATTGCATCTGTTCCGTCTAATATAGCATTAGCTACGTCTGAAACCTCAGCTCTTGTTGGTCTTGGGTTTCTTATCATTGAATCTAACATTTGAGTAGCAGTTATAACTGGCTTACCTACTTTGTTACATTTTTCTATTATCATCTTTTGAACAGCTGGAACTTGCTCTAATGGAATCTCAACACCTAAGTCTCCTCTAGCAACCATTATTCCGTCTGAAACTTCGATAATTGAATCTATGTTGTCTACACCCTCTTGGTTCTCAATTTTTGAGAATATTTGAATGTCTTTTCCACCATTTTCAACTAAAACTTTTCTTATAGCTTTTACGTCTTCAGCTTTTCTTATGAATGAAGCAGCTACTAAGTTAACTCCAATTTCACAACCGAATATTAAGTCAGCCATATCTTTTTCAGTCATAGCTGGTAATTTTATTGAAACTCCTGGTACGTTAACACCTTTGTGAGTTCCTACTAAACCAGTATTTTTAACTACGCAGTTAACTTTTCCTTCTTCTACTGATTCAACTTCTAAACCTACTAAACCATCATCTATAAGGATTGTATCTCCTGCTTTAACGTCGCTAGATAATCCAGCATAAGTTACTGAACATTGAGTTGTATCTCCTATAACTTCTTTGTTGCAGTAAATTGCAAATTTTGAACCTGTTACTAATTCAACTTTGCTTGGCTCAAACTTACCAGTTCTTATTTCTGGTCCTTTAGTATCAAGCATTACTGCTATTTCTTTATTTAACTTCTTAGATAATTCTTTAACTGATTTTATTCTTCCACCGTGCTCTTCATGATCACCGTGTGAGAAGTTATGTCTTGAAACATTCATTCCTGCTTCTATAACTTGTGATAAAATTTCATGCTTTTCACTTGCTGGTCCAATTGTACAAACAATTTTAGTCTTTCTCATCAAATAACACTCCTGTTACGAAAATTTATCTTATGTAAATTTTCGATATTTTTTATTTTTGTTTTAAAAATACAAAATACAAATTTATATTATCATGAATTAATCATGATATTAGCTAATTAAAATTAAAGTGACAAGATTTTTCCTATCTCATATAATTCTTTATCGAATTTTCTTGGTAAAGCTAAAGCTTCATCTATATCCATATCTATTATTTTATTATCTTTTGAACCTACAACTCTTGCAGTTTTTCCTTCTAATAAAAGTTCTACAGCTTTAGCACCCATTCTTGAAGCTAAAACTACATCAAATACTGATGGATTTCCACCTCTTTGTATATGGCCTAAAATAGTAGCTCTTGCTATTAAACCAGTAGTTTCTTCTACATACGTAGCTAACTCGCTAGCTCCTCCAACACCTTCAGCTAATATAATTAGGTTATGTTTCTTACCTTTATTTTTGCCTTCTAATATATTCTTGCAAAGTTCGTCTTTATCAAAACCAATTTCTGGAACTATTATTGATTCTGCTCCACCTGCAACACCTGTAAATAAAGCAATATCTCCACAGTTTCTTCCCATAACTTCTATTATTGAAACTCTGTCATGTGAAGTTGAAGTATCTCTTATTTTATTAATTGCATCAGCAACTGTATTTAATGCTGTATCAAAACCTATAGTATAATCTGTATATGCTAAATCATTGTCTATTGTTCCTGGAAGACCTATAGTTTTTACTCCAAGCTTTGATAATAGCTTAGCACCTGTAAATGAACCATCTCCACCAACAACAACTAATGCGTCAATTCCTTTATCTTTCAATATCTTAGCAGCTTGTTTTCTAACTTCTTCATTTTTAAATTCTGGGCATCTAGCTGTTCTTAGAACAGTTCCACCTCTTTGAATTATGTCGGAAACACTTTTGCTATCCATTAAACGAATTTCTTCATTTAATAAACCTTTATACCCTTGTTCTATTCCATACATTTCTAATCCATGATGTAATCCCATTCTTACTACTGCTCTAACTGCAGCATTCATTCCTGGAGCATCTCCACCACTTGTCAATATAGCTATCTTTTTCATAAAAATTTTCCTCCTCCATATTACTGGGACAATGCTAGTCCCACATATGCTAAATATCACCCACATTAACTAAACTAAATAAATTTTACATAATCAACGAAAAATTTTCAACTTTATCATAAAATATTTTTCTTTATATTTTGCTATATTGTCCTTATAATTCATAATTTTACTTAATGTTTCACATATTTTCAACAATTTCTGAAAATTTAATTAAAAACTTATAAGAAATATTTTTTTACATTAATTATTATGCACTATATTTAAACATTTATGTACTTGCTTTTTTAATTGAATTTGCTTACTTAACCAAGTCTCGCCTTTTTTTATTCGTTTACACTCGCTTTATTAAAGCCATACTACTATATTTTAAGAAAATTCAATTTAATTAATTATTCAGGAAAACCAACTAATAAAATTAAACATTTTATTAGTTGGTTAACATATTTTATTATAAGCTTTCTATAAGCTTTATATTATCTTTTCCAAATTTATTTTGCAAAAAATTTAATACATCCGTTTCTAAATCAATCCAAACTTCTCTAGTAGCTCTAAATTGCTTTTTTTCTTTATTTGCAAAAATATAAATAGGTGTATCGCCTTTATATGGATCTAATATAATTTTTAAAACATTTATAATCTCTTTAGCTTTTTTCTCATCTTCTAATTTTATATAAACCTTAGATGAATTTATTTTTTCTAATGGTTGAACATCTTCACATAGAAGCTTCGGCCTATCCTCTTCACTCATGCTTATTCTTCCTTTAAGAATTACTAATTGTTCCTCATTTATTAGCGAATGAAATTTTTCTAATGTTTTAGGAAAAATAACTATTTCCATAGAGCTACTCAAATCTTCTAATGCAACAAATGCCATTATAGTATTTTTCCTTGTAACTTTTCTATTTACTGAAGTTAATATACCTCCAATTACAACTCTTTGACCATCTTCAATAGAATCAATCTTATTTATAATAGATTCAGCATCTAAATTATCAATTTGATTGTTTTCCAATTTTTGTTCATGAGATTTAATAATTTTTTGTATTTGCATGGTTGTTTGATGTTTTAAGCTTTCCTTATAATCATCTAAAGGATGACCACTTAAATATAATCCTGTCATTTCTTTTTCCATTGCTAATAATAGCTTTTTATTAAATTCATTTATATTAGGATATTGTATCGGTGGTAATGATACTGAATTTTCTCCATCACCAAACAAGCTAATTTGCCCATCTATATTTCTTTTCTTTTGACTTACAATGCCCTCTATGATTCTTTCATAAACAGATAATAACTTAGATCTAAATATTTTAAATTCATCAAAAGCTCCTGCTTTTATTAAACTTTCAATTGCTCTTTTATTTATAGTTGCTAAATCTATTTTATTACAAAAATCCATTAGAGATTTAAAATTTCCTTTTTCTTTCCTAGCTTTAACTAAACTTTCAACTACATTAAAGCCTACATTTTTTATAGCAGCTAAACCAAATCTTATTGTATTATGTTTAACAGTAAATTTTGAATAACTTTCATTTATACTAGGCAGAAGCACTTGTATATTTAATTTCTCTGCAAATTTTATATAATATGCTATTTTCTCATTAGAACCCATAACACTATTTAACATAGCTGCAATAAATTCTACTGGATAATATCTCATAAGATATGCTGTTTGAAAACCTATTACCGCATAAGCTGCGGCATGACTTTTATTAAAAGCATACGATGCGAAGTCCATCATAGAGTCAAATATTTTATTTCCAATCTCTTTAGATATGCCTCTTCTTATACAACCATCAACTTTAACATTTCCCTCTTCATCAACTATACCTTCAATAAAATTTTTTCTTTCCTCTTCCATAACCTTATGCTTTTTTTTAGACATAGCTCTTCTTACTAAATCGCTTCTTCCTAAAGAATAACCACCTAAATCCCTAACAATCTGCATAACCTGCTCTTGGTACACTAGACAACCGTAAGTAACACTTAAAATTGGCTCAAGCTCTTTTGTTAAATAAGTTATTTTATTCGGATTTCTTTTATTTTCTATATATCTTGGTATTTCAGACATTGGACCTGGTCTATAAAGAGAAATTCCCGCTATTATATCCTCTAATGAGTCTGGCTTTAACTCTTTCATAAAAGAAGTCATGCCCGCCGATTCAAGTTGAAAAACTCCTACAGTATTTCCTTCTCCTATCATTTTATAAACTTCTTGGTCTTCAAAATCTATTTTATCCAAATCTATATCTATTCCTCTATTTTGTTTAACCATATTAACAGCATCACTCATAACTGTTAAAGTTCTAAGACCTAAGAAGTCCATTTTTAAAAGACCTAACTCTTCTAATGTATTCATATCAAATTGGGTAACTATATTTTCTTCATTTTTTTGAAGAGGAACATATTCAACTAAAGGTTTAGAAGCTATAACTACACCCGCTGCATGAGTTGAAGAGTGTCTTGGAAGTCCTTCAAGATCCTTACTTATATCTATAAGCTGTTTTACTCTTTCCTCATTATCATAAGCTTGTTTAAGTTCTGGATTAAGTTCTAGGGCTTTTTCAATTGTTATTCCTAATACAGTAGGTATCATCTTAGCAATTCTATCAACTTCTGCATAAGCATAATTCATAGCCCTTCCAACATCTCTTATGCAAGCTCTGGCTGCCATAGTTCCAAAAGTTATTATCTGTGATACATTTTCAATTCCGTACTTTCTAACCACATAATCTATAACTTCTTGCCTTCTTTCATAACAAAAATCACTATCTATATCAGGCATACTTATTCTTTCAGGATTTAAGAAACGTTCAAAAAGTAAGTTATATCTTATTGAGTCTATCTTTGTTATGCCTAAAGTATATGCAACTATAGATCCTGCTCCCGATCCCCTACCAGGACCTGTTGGAATTGAATTATCTCTTGCATACTTTATAAAATCCCACACTATTAAAAAGTAATCAACATAACCCATTTGATTTATAACATCTAATTCATAGTTTAATCTATCTATATAAACTTTTGTTTCTTCATTATTATTTGCTGAATTTAATATTTTTTGTAAATTAAATTCTTTACCTCTAAATTCTTTAAGTCCATCATACAAATCAATTAATCCTTTAAAACAAGTTTCTTTTAAATAATCAAAAGGATTAATTTCATTTAGAAGTGGAAATTTAGGTAATTTTGAGTTATGAAATTCATAGTCAAAATTACACTCTCCTGCTATTTTTACAGTATTATTTAAAGCTTCAGGTATATAAGAAAACATATCCCACATTTCTTCTTGAGACTTCAAATAGAATTGGTCTGATGGATATCTCATTCTATTTTCTTCATCAACAGTTTTACCTGTTTGTATACATAACAAAACATCATGGGATCGAAAATCTTCTTTTTTAATATAATGAACATCATTAGTTGCAACTACAGGTATATCTAACTCTTTTGACATTTCTACAATAAGTTTATTAACCTTTCTTTGCTCATCCATTCCATGATATTGTACTTCTAAATAAAATCCATCTTTAAAAATTTCTTTATAAAACAAAGCAACTTCTTTAGCTTTATCAATTTTATCTTTTAATAATGCCGATTGCACTTCTCCACCTAAACAAGCACTTAAAGCAATAAGTCCTTCACTATGCTCTTTTAAATACTCATGATCTACTCTAGGCTTATAATAAAAACCTTCTATAGATGCTTTTGATACTATCTTCATAAGATTTTTATATCCTATTTCATTTTTAACTAAAAGAACTAAATGATGAGTTTCATTTTCTATATCTGACGTTTTTATATGCATAGATTTAGGTACTACATAAACTTCACAGCCCAATATAGGTTTTATTCCTTCTGCTTTAGCTGATTTATAAAAATCAACACATCCATACATAACACCATGGTCTGTTATAGCAATGCTTTTCATTCCAAGTTCTTTTGCTGTTTTTACAACCTTAGAAATTTTTCCAGAACCATCTAATAAGCTATATCCAGTATGAAGATGCAAATGAACAAAATCTTCTTTTTTCAAACCCTCACTCCCTTTCACATATAAATATCTATTAAAATTCTTATATTTTTAATAAGTACAATTTACATAGTTTATTATATAATTTTAATATATTCAAGTACAAATACATATTTTGTATATATATTATTTTACACTTTATATAACTATATTAGCTTATAAAAATTTTTAGCAAATAAAATAAAGATAGGGTAACTTTATAATAAAAATCATCCTATCTTTTCTTAATTAACTATTAATGTTTAGCTTATAATTTCCTACTATTCCTGATTGATATTTATATACATATAAATAATATTTACCTTTATCAGCTCTATAAGTTTTTTCAATTTTATTTTCCTTATTGTCTCCATAAGCTATATAATTTTTTGTATCTTCTGCTTTATACAATAACCAATTAATGCCTATATTATTTTCTTTGTTAAGAACTATATTTAAATCACTAATTTTATCTACATTTATCTCATAAATATCTGTATTATCATTTTCTTTAAAAGTACCCACAATATTGCTATTATTGTCAACTTTCATAGCAGTTTCAAAAGTAGTGTGCTTTTTAGTTTCTTTTATTTCTTTTATTTCTTTTTCTTGTTTCAATTTTCCATTTATAGTAAAATCATAACTTCCTTTTTGATCAGAATTATCACTTTTATATACCATAAGATAATATCTACCTGGCTTATAATTAAATTTCCCTTTAATCACACTTCCCCTATCTCTAGTATATCCTACATAATTGCTAAAATCTCCTTCTTTATATACTAACCAGTTTAAGCTTAACATATTAGGATTATTTAAACTTATAGAAACTTCACCTTCTTTTTCTACATCAAAACAAAAAACATCTGTACCGTCCTCTTTAGACATATTGCATTTTATTGTTTTTCCAGAAACTATTCCTATATTAGCATTTTCAAAATCATTATTATATTCTATTTCTTTATCTTGAATTCTAATATGCTCTGGTTTTTTATCTTCTATATTATCAGTGCCATCTTCATTTGCATTATTTTGAACTTCTATCGGCTCTTGAATATCAGCATTATTATTCTTTATTTTGTCCGTTAATAAACCATGGAATGTTACATCATATACGTATCTTCCATTTTCAACTCTATAATTTGTAAAGTATGCAGTAATTGTTTTATATCCACTCCATCCTTTATTATTCAGTTCTAAAAGAATTTTGTTTAATTTATCATTCATACTATTCCAATCATTTAATTTTCCATTACTTTGTTCACCAACATAAGTACCTTTTAAATCAAAAGTATTGAAAAATTGAGATTTTTGCTCATCTACTTTAATATTAATTAAATTCGCTATAGTTTTTAAATTCTTATAAACCTCTGAAGAATCTTTGTGCTCATGTGATTTGGTATACTCCTCTGAAACTAGTGGTACGTCTAAATTATTTATATTACTAACTAGATCATCCATATACTTTTGATACTGATTTTCTATTTTTGAATCTTTACTTACTGATTCAATATATTTGTTATAACCATCAATATTATTATTTCTAACATAATCATTTATTTTTTGAAACATTTCCATGTTATTATTATACATATAATTTGCAAAAGCGAATCCATAATTATAGAAATCCCAAGAACCATATTTAACAGGTAATAACTTATTTAAATTCATTCTTCTATTTCTGTCATAAGGAATATTTTTGCTTACTGATTTTCTTGGCTTTATTCCTTCTGTTCTAGTAGAACCTGCGAAAAATTCTGCTGTTCCTTCATCATACCAAGTTAATTTTCCACCTTCACTTGGATAAAACGGTCCTTGTCCCCAAATACCTGGAACTTCGTATCTCCCTTGTAAGTAGTGTGTAAACTCGTGTCTAAATAATTCTTCTAGTGTATATGTACTTTCTTTAGGAGTTCTTTCGAAAGTGAAAAAAGTTCCCATTGGTTCAATATATATACCCCCATTATCAGTACTACAACCGTATAATTTAGTATTAAACTTGTATTCCTTAGGGGAATTATATATAACAACTTTTAAAACATTGTCTGCATGACCTTTATCTAAAACTTTATCACTGCCTATGACTCTTAAAAATTGAGCTTTCACTTCTTTTGATGCCCAATATAGTCTTTGTATTTTTTCTTGACTAACTTTATCTCCAGCTTGAACTATAAATCTACCACCATCAAACTCATATTTTTTAGGTAAATATTTGTTTTTAGCCTCTTCTTTAATCCTTTTAAAATCTAGCTTATTTCCATTTACATCTTTACCATTATAATAAGTTTCTAATCCACTTAATGCTTCAAAATATGTATATGATAGATAAGGGTATAGTTTGGTAGCATCTGATATAACTTTATGTGATAATTCAGAATTGTTTCTATATTTCCCTATTTTTGCACCAAAATATATAGAATTATTAACTATCCATTCATTAGATCCATCAATTCTATCACCTATTAATATTAGTTTATCTAAACTTTCTATATATCTGTCTATATTCTTATAGAATATAGTGTTTTTAACATCATTTCTATTTTTAATAGCCAAGTTATCTGTATATAAGTCTATACTTTTTATAATTTCATATAAAGAATTCCCCTTGCTTCTATCTTTGGAAAATTTATCAAAATTATTATAGAATTCTTCTAAAATTTTTGAAGCTTTATTAACAACTTCTGCATCAAAGGAACCATTACCCATAAACCTTCCTAAACTTTCTACAACTCTATCTTGAGTCCAAGTTCCTAAACCAAAATTTTTATTTTCTTCTATCGCTTTAAGTGCTGGTATACATTTATCCTTAAAGCTTATGTCATTTAAATAATTTAGCTGCTTATTATAATAAGCCATATAGAATCCTGCTCTTAAAAATTCAACTAAGGTTGGAATCCCTTTATCATCATCCTTACTATAAGTTTTACCACTGTTGTACAGTTCATTAATTATAGACTGTACACGATCTCTATTATTAAAAAACTCATATGAATCACTATTAAATTCAAAAAGCCCAGGAACATTATTAAATTTAATTTTTTTAATAGTTTCTACTAAATCTTTATAACTTAAAGAATTTAAATATTTAAATGTATATTGTTCTTTATTAGCTAAAAAGTTTTGTACTTTTGCAGAATTACTTTTAACCGTAAAATCCCTATTTATTGAACTAATATTTATATTAGTTGTTAATATAAAACTTAATAATGCTAATCCTCCTCCACATCTTCTAATTATTCTTTTTCTTTTTTTACTACTTTTACTACTACTCAAAAACTAATCCTCCTAATAAACATGTTTATACTAAATTTAATATTTTTTAATATAATAATATTTATTTAAAAATAATAAATTCACTTATTAAATTCTCGTTATCATTTGTTAAATCTGTATAAAATCTATTCAAAATATTTATGTGTTAAATTTATAAAGAGCCGAATTAAATTAATTTAACTCAGCTCTTTATAAACAAAATCATAAATTATAATCTACAGTTTTAGAACTTTCTAGCATTGGTCTAAGCTTATATAACACTTCATTAACATGAAAATCTGAAATTGCATACTTTTCATAATTACTTTTAGAATCAAATCTAGTAATTAATGCTAAATCAAAACTTCTATCAGTTTTTAGTTCATCAATTCCAACTTCCATGCTTTTTAACTCTTTAATTTTACCATCCATATTTTTTAATATAGAATAAGCCTTTTGTAAATTATCCTGTGTATTTTCCTTTAGTTTAAAGAAAACAATATGAGTAAACATCTTCTCAACCCCTTTATATGATTTTTATAGACAGTTTCCTGACCTTAATTCTTCTGCTATTTTTTCTATTTTTCTTAATCTATGGTTTATTCCTGATTTTCCCACAGGAGGATCTAACATTTCCCCTAGTTCTTTTAAAGATTCATCTGGATAAGATAGTCGTAACTCTGCAACTTCCCTTAAATTCTTAGGTAATCTTAATAGACCTACTTCTTTTTGTATTAGCTTTATGCTTTCTACTTGTCTTACTGCTGCATTTACAGTTTTACTTAAATTAGCAGTTTCACAGTTAACTAATCTATTAACATTGTTTCTCATTTCTTTCATTATTCTTATATTTTCAAGTTCTAATAATGAAGAATGTGCCCCTATTATATTAAGTAAGTCTACTATCTGTTCTCCTTCTTTTATATAAACTATATAACTACTTTTTCTCTGGATAACCTTTGAATTTAGTCCAAATTTATTTATTAATTTAGATAAGTCTTCTGCATATTCTAAACTATGAGTTACAAATTCTAAGTGATAGTTTTTTTCTGGATTTGAAATGCTTCCTCCACCTATAAATGCCCCCCTTATGTAAGCTCTAGCATTTTCATCCTTACTAATTAATTCTTGATCTATACTATAATCTAAAGACATTATTCCATCTACTTCTCTTAAAATACCAGTATCTCTTAATAACTCTTTAACACCCATATCTTCAGTTATTAACACCATATATATATTATTCTTTTTAAGAGAATTACTTTTCTTTACCATAAGTTTTGAATGTATATTAAAATGATCTTTTAATACAGTAAACATAAGTCTTGCTGACGCTGGATTTTCTGTCGTTATCTTAAAACTTATTTGTCTACCACTAAAAGCAAGCGTTCCACTAACCTTCATTATCGCTGAAATTTCAGCTAAAGCTTCTTCATGAGATATGTCTATATACCTACAAATCTCTCCTTTAACTTTTGATGAAAACGACATAATTACTCCTTCCCTCAAGCTATTATACTTTTTTATTTTCTTTTTCTTTATTTTTAATTCGTTGTGATAAATACATATACTCTAAAATTTTCTTTCTATCATAAAGCAATTTCTTTTCCATTATTGTTTCTATTAAAACTTCTGCTAAATGATCTGAATCATGTCTTACAAGATCTTTTTTTATCTTAACTAAATTTGCTTTTACTATATCTAGTCCTAGTTTTATTAAAGCATCTTCATCTAATTCTACTAATATGGAATCATCTTTAAGATATCTTTCTTTAAGTTCATCCGGTATAGGGTCCACATTAGCTACAACACAATCAACAACATCTTTTCCACAATACTTCATTATAGTTTTTATATGATCCGAAACTTTAAATCCATCGGTTTCTCCAGGTTGTGTCATTATGTTTGAAACATAAATTTTTAATGCATCACTTTTTCTAACATGCTTAGTTATTTCTTTTACTAGCATATTAGGAAGAATTGATGTATATAAGCTTCCTGGCCCTAATATTATAGCATCAGCTTCTAAAATAGCGGTTAAAGCGTCCCTTAATGGTTTTGCATCCTCAGGAGTTATCATTAATCTCTTAATTTTACTTTTTTGTTTATAAGCCTCTTCTGGTATATTAGATTCTCCATCTATTGTATTTCCATTTTCAAGTTCTGCTCTTAGTGCCATATCATCTAATGTGACTGGCAACACCTTACCTGTAACAGCTAATACAGAACTCATTTTTTGAACAGCATCTTCAAAATTATCTGATATTCCATCCATAGCTGCTAAAAATAAATTTCCAAAACTTTGATTTTTAAGCCTTCCATCCGTAAATCTATATTGCAATAAATTTTCCATTAAAGGCTCTGTATCAGCTAATGCTAAAATACAGTTTCTTATATCTCCTGGAGGTAATATTCCAAGGTCTTCTCTTAAATCTCCAGAACCGCCACCATCATCTGCAACCGTAACTATTGCTGTTATATTTGACGTATAATATTTAAGTCCTCTAAGCATAGTTGATAATCCTGTTCCACCACCTATAACAACAACTTTAGGTCCCTTAACTAAAAGTCTTTTTTCATAAATTAGATTTTCTATTTTTTCATTATTTAATGATACTTTTATATATCCTTTATTTATAAGCGCTATTACTGACTTAATTCCTTCTGTAACAGAAACATATAATACTAATATTCCTGTTATATTTAAAAATATATAAAAAACTTTATATGCTAAATCATAAACTCTATGCATTACCAACTCTGTAAAGCCAAAAGCTATTAGTAATATGCCTAAAATAGCAAATATAATCCATCTTTTAACCTTTATTCCTGGTTTCAGCCAATCTAAAAGCTTCATAGTTTTCTAGCCCCTCTGTTTACATCCTCATTTATATCCCTATGGTCAACATTTACTGAATAACTAGATGAATCTAATTTTTTATATAACTCCTCTGCTATTGCAACCGAACGATGTCTTCCCCCTGTGCATCCTATCGATATAATAAGCTGTCTTTTACCCTCTTTTACATAATTAGGTATTAGGAATTTTAACATATCCTCTAGCTTATTTATAAACTCTTTAGTTTCACTTTGTTTTAATACATAGTCACTAACTGGTTCATCCTTACCAGAATAAGGCTTAAGTTCCGGTATATAAAATGGATTCGGAATAAATCTTACATCAAATACTAAATCTGAATCTGTTGGTATACCATACTTAAATCCAAAGGATAATACCGTTATGGTTAACTGCCTTTCTATCTTAGAACCATCACCATATAGTGTATTAATTTTTTCTCTTAAATGTCTTATAGAATATTTTGATGTATCTATTATATTGTCTGCTCTGTCTTTTAACTCTCTTAATTTATTTCTTTCATCTGTTATACCATTTATAACTCTTCCTTCTGGTGATAATGGATGACTTCTTCTACTTTCTTTAAATCTTTTAACTAAAACCTCATCTGACGCTTCTAAAAATAATATTTCATATTTAAATTCATTTTTTTTCAAATAAATTAAGCTTTCAAATAAATCATCAAAAAATATTCCACCTCTAATATCTATAACTAACGCCACTTTATCTATTTGTCCATTACTCTGAATGCAAGCTTCTGCAAATTTTGGTATTAGCTTAGGAGGTAAATTATCTACACAAAAGTATCCTAAGTCTTCTAGACTTCGTGTGGTTTCTGTTTTCCCCGCCCCTGACAATCCTGTTACTATAACAAACCTCATACTATTCCTCCTTTAGCAATAAAATTATCTTTTTAATAAAATTATATCATACAATAAGTTCATTATTTATTATATAAACTCTTTCACTTTAAGTATATAAAAATAAATTTAATAATATTTACTTTTAACCCAGTATTATTTTAAAATCACATCAAAAAAGCAAGGGAATCTTAATCACCTTGCTTTTAATCCATAATATTTATTTTTTATCTTCACCTAATATTCTAACTTCTGGATGAAGTTCTACTTCAAATTTTGATTTTACTTCACTTTGTATATGTTTTATCAAATCTAAAACATCCTTAGCTGTTGCTCCGCCCTTGTTTATTACAAAACCTGAATGTTTATCAGAAACTGCCGCACCACCTAAAGTAAAGCCTTTTAATCCAGCATCTTGAATTAATTTACCGGCAAAATAACCTTCTGGCCTTTTAAAAGTACTTCCTGCTGAAGGATACTCTAGCGGTTGCTTTTCTTCTCTTTTTTTAGTTAACTCTTCGATTCTACTTTTGATTTCTTCGTGATTTGATTTCGCTAATTTAAAAGTAGCACTTAAAACTATATGCCCTTTTTCCATTATTGCACTAGTTCTATAGCCTAATTTTAATTCATCTTTATTAAGGACTTTTATTTCTTGATTTTCATCTAAAATTTCTGCCTTATCTATTACATGAGATATTTCACCGTCATAAGCTCCTGCATTCATAAACACAGCTCCACCTACACTTCCAGGTATTCCACATGCAAATTCGAAACCTTTTAAAGAATACTTTAATGCTTTTTTTGAAACATCTGCTAAAAGAGCTCCTGATTCTGCTGTTATTGTATCGCATTCTGTGGATATATTATCTAGTCCACTAAGTTTTATAACAACACCTCTTATTCCTCCATCTTTAACTAAAAGATTAGAACCATTTCCTATAATAATATATGGTACATTATTTTCCTTACAAAGTTTTATAGTATTAACTACTTGCTCTTTAATTCTAGGATTTAATAATATATCAGCTGGACCTCCTACTTTGAAATATATATATTCACTCATAGGAGAATTTATTTCTATGTCTTTTTCATCATAAATATTACGCAACAATTTACTAAACTCAATATATTGGTTCATATTTCAAACTCCTCAAAATTATTGTTAAGTATATATAACATAATATAGTATAAATTAATTATAGACAATTAATCAAGATTTAAGTCAAGCCTTTCTAAATTTATCCTACTCATTAGAAAAATATTTTATTATACTCTCTGCCGACTGTTTAGTTATTGTTGGTGTATCTATTAACTCTTCTAAAGTTGCTTTTTTTATATTTTCTATACTTTTAAATTTTATTAAAAGTGCTTTTTTTCTTTTTTGTCCTATGTTGGGTATATCATCTAATAATGAATTTAATATATTCTTATCCCTTATTGATCTATGATAAGTTATTGCAAACCTATGAGTTTCATCTTGTATTCTAGTTATCATATGCATTAAATTAGAATTTTTATTTAAAATAATCTCTTTATTATTATAAATAATCCCTCTTGTTTTATGATCTTCATCCTTTACTAATCCACAAACTGGTATACTTATTTTTAAATCTTTTAAGACTGCTAATGCTATATTTACTTGACCTCTTCCCCCATCCATCATTATTAAGTTTGGGAAACTAGAAAATTTCCCTTTAGAAAAGTCTAACTTTCTTTCTTGAATTTCCTTAATTTCTTCTAAGCCACGTAAAAATCTTCTTTGTAATACTTCTCTCATACTGTCATAATCATTCGGTCCAATAACACTTTTTATCTTAAACTTTCTATAATCTGAAGATTTAGCTTTGCCATCTTCAAAAACAATCATACTACCAACAGAATCAACTCCTTGAATATTAGAAATATCATACGCTTCTATCCTTATTGGCAATTCTTCTAAATATAGTAAATCTTTAAGTTTATTTAAGCATATTTTATTTATTTCGTTATCTCTTAAAATTTTATCTTTAAAATTATTTAAAGTTACTTCCGCATTATTTTTAACCATATTCAATAGATTCTTCTTATCACCTTTTTGAGGTATTTTAATCAAAACCTTAGAACCTCTTTTTATACTCAAAAATTCCTCCACTAATTCTTGATTATCTATACTAGGCACATATATACTTTTAGGAATTTGTGCTGTTCCTCCATAAAAAGAAATCACAAATTCCTCTAATATTTCTTGATCTTTATCTTTAACTTTATCTTTTAATATAAAATGCTCTCTACCTGTTATTTTTCCTTGTCTCATAAAGAAAATTTGAATACATATATTATCTTCATAACTATAAAAATTTATAAAGTCTTCATCATCTTCTTGAGTTTTGAATACTTTTTGTTTTTCACTTATAGCTTTAATAGCTAAAATCTTATCCCTTAATTTACTCGCCTTTTCAAATTCTAATTTTTCTGAGGCTTCTTCCATCTGATTCTTCAAATCTTTAATTAGATTTATATCTTTTCCATTTAATATATCTATTACTTCTAATATTATTTTTTCATACTCTTTTTTTGATATAAACCCTGCACAAGGTGCTTTACATTGCTTTAGATGAAAATTTAGGCAAGGACGTAAATTAACGCCCTCACCTATAACTTTTTTGCAGGTTCTTATTGGGAAAATCTTTTTTATTAGTTCTATAATTTCATGAACCATACTAGCATTTGTATATGGTCCAAAATACTTATTTCCATCTTTAATTAAATTTCTAGTAATAAAAACCCGAGGAAATTCCTCTTTAGTTGTTACTTTTATAAATGGATAAAATTTATCATCTTTTAAGGCTATATTATATTTAGGCGTATATTTTTTAATCAAATTACTCTCTAAAATTAATGCTTCTATTTCAGAGTCAGTAACTATATACTCAAATTCTGAAATGTTTTTAACCATTAATCTAACCTTTTCAGAATGATTTTTAGACCTATTAAAATACTGTCTTACTCTATTTTTTAATATTTTAGCTTTACCAACATATATTACTTCACCTAAAAAGTTTTTCATTATATAAACTCCAGGCTTATTAGGTAATATTTTTAATTGCTCTTCAAAATTAAAAATATTATCACCTCCTAATGTGCTGTAGCTGCTCTCATTACTTTTCCTGCAAGTTGAGCTGCTATTCCACCACCAGCTCCTCCATTTTCAACTAATACCGCTACGGCTACTTTTGGATTATTAGCTGGTGCAAATCCTATGAACCATGAATGCGGAGTTGCACTCTGTCCATTAGCAAGGTTATAATCTGCCGTTCCTGTTTTACCAGCTGCATTAAGTCCTCCAAAAGCAGTTTTCCATGAAGGATCTCTTGGAACTCTCTCTTCAATTAAATAGGACATATATTCATTTATAGTACTCGCTATATTGCTTGGTATAACTGTTTTAACAGACTTATCAGGAACTTTTTTAACTAACGCCCCATTTTTATCTAAAATCTCATTAACTATTTTAGGCTCCATCATTATTCCTTTATTCGCTACAGTTCCTGCAATCAAAGCCATTTCCATAGGTGTTGCAACAACACTACTTTGCCCTATACCAGACTGTGCTATGCTACCTTTTTCATAGCTTTTTAAGGTTGGAAACTTACTAGTTTTTATTTTTATACCTTCTGATGGAACCCCAGTGTCAAATCCAAATTTTTCAGCAGTGGATTTTAACTTTTCGTTTCCAAGTTCTAAAGCAAGTCCACCAAAAACTACGTTACTCGAATATGCTAAAGCTGTTTTTAAGCTTATATCACCAAAAACTTTTCCATCTAAATTTCTTAATGAATCTCTTGAATTAAAAACAAGTCTACCATTATCATGGAAAGTCCTATTTGCTATTCCTGGAATATTCTCTAAAGCAGATGCTAAAGTAACTACTTTAAATGTAGACCCTGGAGGATATAATCCTGAAATTGCTCTATTCATTAAAGGATCACCTTTGAGCTCTCCTGCGTTAGCCTTTTGCATAACCTGTTGTAAATCATTTGGATTGTACGATGGTTTTGATACCATTGCTAATATCTCACCTGTTTTAGGATTTAAAGCTACAATAGAACCTTTATTATTTCCTAAAGCATCAAAAGCCGCCTTTTGAAGATTAGTATCTAAAGTTGTAACTATCCCATTTCCTATCTTGTCCTTTTTAGTTCTATCTTTAAAGGATTCTTTTAAATTAAAACTCTTTATTAAATCTTTTAAAGGCTCATTATTGCATTTTCTTAATTCATTATCATAAGTATCTTCTAAACCGGTTATTCCGTAACTTGGATTTACATATCCTAAAATGTTAGCATATATATCACCATATAAATATTCTCTATTTTGAGTTAAAGCATCTTTTCTTGAACTCTTAGTTAAAGCATTCTTGTTTCTATCGTAAATGGTTCCTCTTAACACTTCGTTTCTTTCTGCCCAAAGCCTTTTGTTACCTTGCATTTCTGCTATTTTGGGAGCTTTAAAAATTTGAAAGTATGCTATATATGAAATTAAAGCAACCATTAAAAATAAATATACTACTAAAACTTTTTTTATATTACTTGATATATCTTTCATATTAGCCCTCCTCTGATATCTTTTGAAGGATACCTAATGCAAAGAACATTGTCATCATTGAAGTTCCTCCATAACTTATTAAAGGAAGAGTTATACCAGTTAATGGAATGACAGCAAAAACTCCACCTATTATAACTAAAACTTGCATTGCAATCATTGCACTAAATCCAACAGCATTTAGTTTTGAAAAGTTATTACTTGTACTTAAAGCAGCTCTCATACCTCTATAAAACAGTAAGAAATATAGCAACATAACTCCTATTCCAAATACAAGCCCAAGTTCTTCAGTCATTGATGCAAAAATAAAGTCATTTTGATTTTCTGGAATAAATCCTGGATAACCTTGTCCAAGTCCAGGACCAACAAATCCACCTGACGACATTCCATATAAACCTTGAACTATTTGATAACTTTCTTTATTAGCATATTTCCAAACATCCTTCCAAATAAGAATTCTTTTTCTTACATGCCCAAATAAGCTATAACTTGCAATAGCTCCAAAAGCAAATAACCCTAAACAAGTTAATATATATTTAAGTTTAGCTGTAGCTATATATAACATTGTTACTGAAATACCAAAGAAAATAAGTGCAGAACCTAAATCTTTTTGCAATACCATACATCCTAAAGATGCCATAACTACTAGTGCTGGTTCTATTAATTGTTTAAAATCTTCCTTTATATTTTTCTTATCTGCATATTTACAAAGGGCAGAGGAAAGATATAAAACTAAAAATATTTTTCCTATTTCTGAAGGTTGAAAATTAAAGCCACCTATTTCAACCCAGTTTTTAGAACCATTTACATCATGTCCAAACATAAGTGCCATAGGCATAAATATAGCTACTCCTGCTAAATAATAATATTTATATTGTGCAAAACTTTTTAAATTAGGCAATAACACTACTATTAATGTATATAAAGTTATTCCAACAACGAACCAAACTAATTGCTTTATAGCAAGCTCTGGTTTCAATCTATAAATTACAGCTATACCTATTATTGATAGAATACAGCTAAAAATTAGTAGAAACTTATCACCCTCTGGAAAAAATTTTCTTATTACATAGTGAGCTATTCCCGTAAGGAGTATTAAAACACCACCCATTATTAAAGCACCTTTATCTATAGGCTCTTTAAGTAATGCAAGGTTAGTAAACATACCTATACAAAGCAAATATGTCATAATTAATAATCGTCTCTCATACTTTAGTGAACTCATTCTCTTCACCTCTATTAATCTATAACTTTTAAGATAGTACTACCTAATCTTATTTCATCTTTAACTTTTAGCTTTACTTTTCCAATAACTTTATTGCCATTAATAAATGTTCCATTAGTACTATTTAGATCTTCTAAGTAAAACTCACTATTTTTAACATAAACCTTGGCATGAGAACTTGATACAAATGGATCAGCAAGTACGATTGAATTTTCATCCCGTCTTCCTATTGTTATAACTTCCCTAACTGGAATTATTGACCCTGGCTTTAAGTTTTCACTTTTACCTGCATCTATTATCTCTAACCCAAAAGTAAATGCCCCTTTTGCTTTCATTCTTTTTTTACCACTTTTATTTACATCTTTATACATTATCTTTAATGAATAATAAATTATTACATATAGAATTATTGCAAAAAATACGGCAAAAACTCCGCTCATCAATTTAGTAAAACTCATATTTTCACCTCAATATTTAACAGTATATTTATTTTTTTGTCTTTTCTGTCACTATGATTATACAACAAAATACTCTCTAAAAAATAGCTACTTTGTAAATAGAATTAATTATAAAAGAATTTTTATTTAATTGGTAAAAATCATAAAAAAATATTGCTATTTGCTAATTTATTTAACTTTTAAGCTAAACATTGCAAATAGCAACTTAAGTTAATTTAAATTTAAATTCTATTTTTAATATTAGTTTTCAATATGTTTTTTTAAATAATATCCTGTATAGGAATCTTCATATAAACAAATTTCTTCTGGAGTGCCTGTTGTAACTATTGTTCCACCTTTATTTCCACCTTCAGGCCCTAAATCTATTATATAATCTGCACATTTTATGAGGTCTAGGTTATGTTCTATAACAACTACTGTATTTCCTACTTCAACTAATCTTTGTAGTATTTGTGTTAATCTATTTACATCATCAATATGAAGTCCTGTAGTAGGTTCATCCAGAATATATAATGTTTTTCCAGTGCTTCTCTTTGATAATTCATAAGCTAGTTTTATTCTTTGTGCTTCTCCACCTGATAATTGTGTAGATGGCTGACCTAATCTAATATATCCAAGACCTACATCATAAAGTGTTCGTAATCTATTTTTTATTCTAGGTATATTTTCGAAGAATTCTAATGCTTCTTCAACAGTCATATTTAAAACATGATCTATATTTTTACCTTTATATTTTACCTCTAAAGTTTCTCTATTATACCTTTTTCCTTTACACACCTCACAAGGAACATATACATCAGATAAAAATTGCATTTCTATTCTTATTATTCCATCTCCACTACAAGCTTCACATCTGCCCCCTTTAACATTGAAACTAAATCTCCCAGGTTTGTATCCTCTCATTTTAGCTTCTGGTGTATTAGAAAAAAGTTCTCTTATAATATCAAAAACTCCTGTATATGTTGCAGGATTTGACCTTGGGGTTCTTCCTATTGGACTTTGATCTATATCAATAATTTTATCTATATTTTCATACCCTAATATTTCTTTATAATTTCCTGGTACCACTTTAGCCTTATTGATTATTTTGTTTAATCCTTTATATAAGATTTCGTTTATTAATGTACTTTTTCCAGATCCTGAAACTCCTGTAACCATATTTAAAACGCCTAATGGAATTTTTATATTTACATTTTTAAGATTATTTTCTTTTGCACCTTTAATAGTTATAAAATTACCATTTCCTTTTCTTCTTTCCTTAGGCATACTTATTTCTTTCTCACCAGTTAAATATTGCCCTGTTATAGAATTTTTATTATCCATAATATCTTGTAAAGTTCCAGTAGCTACTATTTCTCCTCCTCGTTCACCTGCCCCTGGACCAATATCCACTATATAATCAGCAGCCTTCATTGTGTCCTCATCATGTTCTACTACTATTAGCGTATTTCCAACATCTCTAAGACTTTTTAAAGTTTTGATAAGCCTATCATTATCTCTTTGGTGAAGACCTATACTTGGTTCATCTAAAATATATAATACACCCATAAGCTGAGAGCCTATTTGAGTTGCTAATCTTATCCTTTGTGCTTCTCCACCAGATAAAGTTCCTGCATTTCTTGCTAAATCCAAATAATCTAATCCTACATCTTTTAAAAATCTTAATCTACTATATATTTCTTTTATAACTTGATTGCTAATAATTCTATTTTTCTCTGAGAACTCTAAAGATTCCATATAATCTAACTCATCATTTATAGACATTTTAGTAAAATCATATATATTTTTACTTCCTACTGTTACTGCTAACGCCTCAGGTTTTAATCTTGCCCCCTTACATTTAGGACAATGATTATTACTCATATACTGCTCTATTTCACCTTTTATATAATCTGAATTACTTTCTCTATATCTCCTTTTAAGACCATTTATTTCACCTTCATATTGATGATTATAAACACCTTTAACACCATCTTTTGTATAGTGCACTTCCACTCTTTCTCCTTTAGTTCCATATAAAATAATATCAATTATTTCTCTCGACAAATCTTTAATAGGAGTATTCAAATCAAATTTATATTTATCACTTAAAGCTTTAAAAACACAATAAGTCCAAGATTCATCTTTTAATCTGCCTTCTCCCCAACTTGATATAGCACCTTCCATTATACTTATATCTTTATTAGGAATTATTAAATTTTCGTCTATTTCTAGTAGAGTTCCAAGGCCATCACATTTATCACATTTGCCAAAAGGTGAATTAAATGAAAATAATCTAGGTGCTAACTCATCTATACTTATACCACATTCATGACATGCATAGTTTTCTGAATATAGAATATCCTCTTTACCAATAATGTTTATAATAACTAAGCCTTCTGCTAATTTTAATGCAGTTTCAACAGAATCACTTAATCTGCTTTCTATTCCATCTTTAACTACTAATCTATCTACTATAGCATCTATATTGTGCTTAATATTCTTTTCTAACTTTATTTCATCCTCTGTTAAATCGTATACTTCTCGATCTATTCTAGCTCTTATAAATCCATTCTTTTTAATATTTTCTAAAACTTTTTCGTGAGTTCCTTTTCTCCCCCTTATAACTGGTGCTAATATTTGAATTTTACTTCTCTCTTCTAACTTCATAACCTTATCAACAATTTGATCCACAGATTGTTGAGTTATTTCTTTCCCACACTTTGGACAATGGGGAACACCAACTCTCGCATACAATAATCTTAAATAATCATATATTTCAGTAACAGTTCCAACTGTTGATCTTGGATTCTTACTAGTTGTTTTCTGATCTATTGAAATAGCTGGTGATAATCCCTCTATATACTCAACATCCGGTTTATCCATTTGACCTAAAAACTGTCTAGCATAAGCTGATAGAGATTCTACATATCTTCTTTGCCCCTCTGCATATAAAGTATCAAAAGCTAAAGAGGATTTTCCTGAACCAGATAGTCCAGTAAAAACAATTAGCTTATCTCTTGGTATTTCTAAATCAACATTTTTTAAGTTATGTACCTTTGCTCCTTTTATAATTATTTTATCTTTCATGTTAAGCCCTCTCTTATTTCTCTATAATAAATTTATTTTACTACTTAAATTTTGAATAATTATTAACACAGAATACTTTGATATTATTTTTATCTATAAAACAAAATACATTCTTAAAAATCAAGGATATTTACATTTTATAAAAATCATGTAAATATCCTCAATTCTATTCTTTTAATTTAACCTTAAGCCCATTTATTATATCCCTTAATTCAGCAGCTCTTTCAAATTGAAGATTTTTAGCAGCTTCTTTCATTTCAGTTTCATACTTCTTAACTTTTTCTTCTATATTTTGTTCTATTTCTAAATTAACCTTAATATCATACCCTGCTGATTCTTCTGCAATTTTAGTTGTTTCTATTATATCTCTAACATCTTTTATTATAGTTTTAGGAGTTATTCCATGTCTTTCATTATAATCAATTTGTATTTCTCTTCTTCTTTCAGTTTCTTTTATAGCTCTATCCATAGAATTAGTTATTTTATCTGCATACATTATAACTTTACTTTCAGCATTCCTAGCTGCTCTTCCTATTGTTTGTATAAGAGATGTTTCCGAACGTAAAAATCCTTCTTTATCTGCATCAAGAATAGCTACTAAAGCAACTTCTGGAATATCCAACCCTTCTCTTAAAAGGTTTATTCCTACAAGTACATCAAATTCTCCTAATCTAAGAGATTTAATTATCTTCATTCTTTCTATGGTGTCTATATCGGAATGCATATATGTTGTTTTAACTCCAAGTTCTATCAAATACTTACTTAAATCCTCTGCCATTCGTTTAGTTAAAGTTGTAACTAAGGTTCTAAATCCTCTATCTTTATTATCTATTATCTCACTATATAAATCATCTATTTGTCCTTCTATAGGCTTTATCACAATTTTAGGATCTATTAATCCTGTTGGTCTTATTATTTGCTCTGCAATATTGCTTGAATTATCTAATTCATAATTAGACGGAGTTGCAGAAACAAATACTATTTGATTTATTTTCTTTTCAAATTCATTAAATTTTAATGGTCTATTATCATAAGCACTAGGAAGTCTAAAACCATACTCAACTAGAGAGGTTTTTCTAGATCTATCCCCACCATACATAGCTCTAACCTGAGGAATAGTTACATGACTTTCATCTATAAACATTAAAAAGTCCTTTGGAAAGTAATCTATTAAAGTTTTAGGTGGGGTTCCCGGTTCTCTTTGATCAAATATTCTTGAATAATTTTCTATACCAGTACAATATCCCATTTCCCTAATCATCTCTATATCAAAATTAGTTCTTTGCCTTAATCTTTGAGCCTCTAATAATTTATCTTCTTTATTTAACTCTTTTAACCTATCCTCCAATTCATCTTCTATTACTCTAATTGATTTATTTAATTTTTCAGGAGAAGTTGCAAAATGAGATGCCGGAAAAATCATAATATGTTTCCTATCACTTAATATTTTTCCTGTTAAAACATCAAACTCTCTAATTCTATCTATCTCATCTCCAAAAAACTCTACTCTTATTCCTTTATTAGATGAAGAGGCTGGAATAATATCTAAAGAATCTCCTCTTACTCTAAATGTTCCTCTTGAAAAATCTATATCATTTCTTTCATATTGTATCTCTATTAATTTTTTTATTACTTCATCTCTTTCTTTTTCCATACCTTCTCTAAGAGATATAGTTAATTTTTTATATTCTTCTGGATTACCAAGTCCATATATACACGAAACAGAGGCAACGATAATAACATCTCTTCTTTCAAGTAAGGCTGATGTTGCCGAATGACGAAGCTTATCTATTTCTTCATTTATAGATGCATCCTTTTCTATATAAGTATCTGTATGTGCAACATAAGCTTCAGGTTGATAATAATCATAATAAGATACAAAATATTCTACTATATTATTGGGGAAAAACTCCTTAAACTCAGAACATAGTTGTGCTGCTAATGTTTTATTATGAGCTAATATAAGAGTAGGCTTTTGAACTTCATTTATTACATTTGCCATAGTAAAAGTTTTTCCTGAGCCTGTTACTCCCAAAAGTGTTTGCCCTCTATATTCCTTTTTTATTCCATCAACAATACTCTTTATAGCTTTCGGTTGATCACCTGTTGGTTTAAACTTAGAAGCCAATTCAAAGTTACCCATATAACCCACTCCTTTAATCCGTTGTTTTGTTATGATAAAACCCTTTTATAATTATTGTATCCCTACGAAATATTTTAAGTCAAATTTCTAAAATCATGCTTTTTAAATTTGTATACAAAAAAATAGTATCAAGAGTAAATTTACTCTTGATACTATTTTTTATCATCATCATTACTTTTATTTTCATGTTTTAAATTTTCTTTATTTTTCAACTTATTAAGTACTTCTCTAAATTTATTAGCCTCAAAATCTATAACATCTTCTTTTTTAATAAATCTCGGTACCAACACTAATCCTAAACTTTTGTTTTTATTAGGTTTGTAATTAAAAGTTACGAATTCTCCTGTAAGTTTTTTAATTTTAAAAGATAAATCAACATAGCTTTCTTTAGCTAGTTTGTAAATTTGTAGTTCACTTTCTACTTCTTTATCATTTATCTCAATAATTTTATCTCCACTTTTTATTCCAAAAGAAAATGCTAGTGAATTTTGTGCTACTTCTAAGATAGCTATACCTTCACTATCACTTAAATAGATCGGTCTACCCTTTTCTTCTATTAGCTTTTGCAAATAAATCATAAATTCATGTGCAATTGGAACAAATATTATTACTAACAACTCAAAAGGTAGTCCAAAATTTGCTAACTGAGATACTAAAACAGTTATAATACCATAGATTAGTATACCTAAACCAAAATTGATTTTTTTACTATTTTTTGTTTTTGTAAAAGTAATAGTATTAAATCCTAACACTCCATAATACGGCATCAGTATAAATGAAGCTCCTGCAATAATAGTCTTAGTTGATATTATAGGCCACCAATTTGGCATTTGACCATAATATGAACTACCTATCATTGATGTTCCCATTAATAAAATAGCTATTGGCACAGGCCAATACCTTCTAAATGCAAATCCACCTAATATTTTTCCGTCCTTATTTGTAAATACAGGCACATTTCCTTTATCTCCATCAATTATCACTAATAATCCTTCTACTATATGAAGTACACCTACAAAAGTAAATAATGAAACTATATTTACATTAAGAGGCGAAATTTCTCCTATTGACGAATATATAAAAGATGTTAAAAGATATATAACTGCTAATACTGATGATGAATAAGCAAAGCAAACAAATCTTGGTTTAAGAATCATAAATAATATAGATATCATAAATAATATCTCTATTGGTGTGTCATGATTAAAAACAACACCTAAATATGTAATAATTAGAGTGCCTAATATTCCACCAAGAATACCCATAACAATCTGAGATAATGTAAGTTCTAGGGGAGAGTGTTTACTCTCCCCTATTATCATTTTTTGCATAAATGCTATTTTTTTATTTTTTAAATAAAATACTACTGCTAACATTAATAATACAGATAATAATATAGGATCAATAATAGAATAAGCTAGGGATCTTAAAGTATATAATAAAAATTCCATAATAAGATACTCCTATTTAATTTTTTCTTTTATAACCTCCACGGCTTTTTGGAACTGTGGGTCATCTTGCCTATTATAAGGCTTTGATAATAAATCTTCTGGATAAGCTACTTCAATTTGTGGGTTTATACCTATTTTATTTATATTGTCTCCATTTGGAGTATAATATTTTGATATAGTTACTTTTAAAGCTGATCCATCTTGTTTATCCTCAATAACAGCCTGAACTACACCTTTCCCAAAAGTTTTCTCACCAATTAAAGTACCAATTCCATAATCTTTTACTGCACCAGCCACTATTTCAGAAGCACTTGCTGTTTCACCGTTTGTAAGTACTACTAATGGCATTCCTATTGCAATTCCACCTTTTGATTCATTAACACTCTTTTCACCATATTTATTAATAGTTGACACAATAGTTTTACCTTTTGGAATGAAGTTTGAAACTACATTTACAGACTCTGTTAAATACCCACCAGGATTATTCTTTAAATCCAATATCAAACCTTTCATTCCTTTGCTCTCTAAATCTTTTAATTTGTTTGTAAAATCTTTACCTGTATTTTGAGTAAATTCTTTAATTTGAATATAACCTATATTATCACCAATCATATCTCCGTAAATAGATTGATTTTTTATTGTCTTTCTAGGAACATCTAAACTAAAGTCGCCTTTTCCTTCTCTAAATAAAGTAAGTTTTACATTAGTTCCTTCTTTCCCTCTTATCATAGACATTGCCTTTTCTAGCTCTTTTGCTGAAACATCAGTATTATCTACTTTTAATATAACATCTCCAGGCTTTATGTCTAACTTTTGTGCTGGTGAACCCTCAAGAGGCTTTGCTACTGTTAGCTTATCATCTTTTACTTGAACTTGAATTCCTATTCCTACATAGTTTCCCTCTACTTTTTCAGAAAACTTTTTGTATTCACTAGGATCCATATATATGGTATATGGGTCATTTAATGCTTGAGTCATACCTTTTATAGCACCATCTACAAGCTTATCATTATCTATTTCTCCATCATAATATTTATAAATTAAATCTCTGACTTTAAATAGTTGTTTAAACTTAGAAACATCTTTAGCTCCCTCCATAGATTTAGGTAATTCCTTACTTGCAAAAGCATATGAAGTCAATGATGTTTTATTTCCCAAATAAAAGAATCCTACAGCAGTTGATAAAAATAAAATTATTATTAAAAATATATTAATTATTTTTCTATTAATTTTTCTACTTTTACCCTTAACCTCTTTGTCATTATTATCCATAGCAATTCACCCTTTCATATAACTGAATAAACCTTACTACTTATATTCTTATCTTTATAATTTATTCTATTCTTTATATGAATTAATTATACTGTTAAGAATTTTCTTAAAGCTATTAAGCTACCAAATACACCAATTAATATTCCAGCTATTATAAATTGCCATGACATTGTCGTAAACACATACATTGGACTAACCAAATTTGCCATTATTAAGCTAGCTGAAATTTTTGTAAATACTGCTTTATATGAAAAATATAATGCTATGTCTGATATTATGGCACCAACTATTCCAATTGTCATACCTTCTATTATAAATGGCCATCTTATAAACCAATCTGTTGCACCAACAAATTTCATTATTCCAACTTCTCTTCTTCTTGAATAAACTGCTAATCTAATAGTATTAACAATTAAGAATAATGACACTCCTACTAGTATTACAAATAAGACTAATCCTATCCATCTTATAGCTTTAGTGAATGATGATATTGTACTTATAAGTTGTTGGTCATTTCTTACATCTTCAACGCCCTTCATTCCTTTTACTTCTTTTTGTACATTTTCAGCCACATCAGGCTCTTGTAACTTAACTATAAAAGAATTTGGAAGAGGATTATTAGATTCTGAATATCCATTTAATATGCTTTCATATCCTTTAAGTTGTTTCCTAAAGTTTTCAAGTGCTTGTTCTTTAGTTTCATATTGAACATCTTTTACGCCACTTATGCTTCTAATCTTTGCTTCTATTTCTTTTTGATCAACTATGTTAATATTATCTACAAGAAATACTTTAATTTCCACTTTTGATTCAACATCTTGCACACCTCTATTTATGTTTAAGCCTGTTAAAAGAAAAACTCCAAAAACAAATAATGTTGCTAAAACAGTAGCAATTGAAGCCAAACTAATAGTCATATTTCTTCTTAAACTTTTAAATGCGTCTATAACAAAATATTTAAACGTACTAAGCTTCATATTCATACATTCCTTTCTTTTCATCTCTTACTATACTTCCCTTTTCAAGGGCAATAACTCTTTTTTTCATTGAGTCAACAATGTCTTTTGCATGAGTCGCCATTAAAACAGTAGTTCCAGATTTATTAATATCTTCTATTAATGACATTATCTCTTTTGCAGTTTCAGGGTCTAGATTTCCAGTTGGTTCATCTGCAATAAGTACAGCAGGGTTATTTACTAGAGCTCTAGCTATAGATACTCTCTGTTGTTCTCCACCTGATAATTCATTTGGAAACATTTTATACTTATTAGATAATCCAACTAATGATAAAACCATAGGAACTCTTTTTCTTATTTCCTTAGGTGAAGCTTCTACAACTCTCATTGCAAAAGCAACATTTTCATAAACATTTAATGTAGGTATTAATTTAAAATCTTGGAATACCATTCCTATTCTTCTTCTGTAAAAAGGTACTTGTCCTCTTTTTATAGAAGCTAAATCTGTACCATTCATTAATACATTACCTATAGTTGGGTCCACTTCTTTTAATAACATTTTTACAAATGTAGATTTTCCTGCTCCTGATGGACCTACTAAGAAAACAAACTCTCCTGATTCTATTCTTACATTGACATTACTTAATGCTTTAACATTGTTGTTATAAACTTTACTTACATTTTTAAATTCTATCATATTTTAACAGCTCCTTAGATTTGTAATATTCAAGCTTAAACACATTTATGCAAAATAATACACACTAATTATAACACAATCAAAGTTTTTGTAGAATTTTATTTTTTCAATTATTATATAACAAAAAAAGGAGATTAATAAAGAAATTTACTTTGATAGAAACTCCTTAATCAATCTCCTAGTTATTAAATTTATACTTTAAAATAAGTATTTATTGCTCTATAGATTTAAAACCTTCTCCTAATACTTCATAAGCTTCCCCAACAGTTATAAAAGCTTTCGGATCAATTTCTTTTATATAATTTCTTAGCTTTATAAATTCTACCCTACCTAATACTGAATATAAAATCTTAGTATCTTGCTGTGAATACACACCAGTACCATGTAAAAATGTACATCCCCTTTGAAGTTCTTTTATTATAAATTCACTTATTTCAACATTTTTACTACTAATTATTGTGATTGCTTTACAACTATTCAATCCTTCTATAAATCTATCAATTGCAATTCCATTGATTATGACGCATAACAAAGCATAAAAAGCTTTATCAATTCCAAATGTTATTGCCCCAAAAACAGTAACTAAAAAGTCTACTATTAACAAAGATTTCCCAATATCCACATTTCCAAATTTATTTAATATTTTAGCTAATATATCTGTCCCACCAGTAGATGCATTAACATTAAAAATCAAAGCCATTCCACAGGCCGTTATAAAAGTTCCAAATATAGATGCAATAAATAAATCAGTTGTTATAGCTTGTGGATTAAAAAAATTTTCTATAACCCACATTACTCCCGTTAATCCAAAGGAGGCATATATGGTTTTTGCTCCAAAATTACCTCCTATGAATATAAACGCTATCACAAACAATATTAAATTCATCATAAGTACAAGGACACTTGTTGATAATATAGGAATATAGTGATTCAAAATTATAGCCAATCCCGTTACTCCACCAGCTGCTAAATCATTAGGCGCAAAAAAATATTCTAAAGATATAGCAACACATATTATTCCTAAGGTTATTAATGCATAATCTTTAATTACTTTCTTAATAAAAATCACTCCTATTTTATTTTTCCTCGTATTATACTATTTAACTTCTTTAAATCCTGTTCCTAATACTTCATGAGCGCCATTAACTATTATAAATGCCTCTTCATCTAAAGCTTTAATGAACTTTCTAAGTTTAATCAAGTCTCCTCTGTCAAGTACACAATATACTATTTTATTTACATTACCAGTATAACCACCTTCACCTTTTAATATTGTGCATCCTCTATTTATATCTTTAGTTATATAATCTCTTATATTATCTGTTTTTGGTGCTATAATCATCACCTGTTTTATAGAAGTAAATCCGTCTATTATTTTATCTATTACTATACCATTAAGTATTACACAAACAATTGCATACAAACCGCTACTTAACCCAAAAGTTAATGTTATTAAACAAATAACTAAGGTATCAACCATTTGCATACACTTACCCATATCAAAATTAAAAAACTTATTCAATATTTTAGCTATTATATCCGTTCCACCAGTAGATGCATTTTGAGTAAAAACTATTCCGAGACCCGATCCTAATAATAGAGTTCCAATTATAGCTGCTAACATTACATCATTTGTTAATGCATGTGGCTTTAAATATTTTTCTATTCCAGTCATAGCAAAAGATAATCCAAATGCTGCATATATTGTTTTTGCTCCAAATCCTGGTCCTAATATTAAAAAAGCTATAGCAAATAATATTATATTCATTATTACCATTAACATACCTATAGATATGCTAGGAATATAATGATTTATAACCATAGCTACCCCTGTTATTCCTCCACCTGTAATATCAAATGGAATAAAAAAATACTGAACTGCAAATGCTACTAATAAAAATCCTATGGTTATTAGTATAAATTCTTTAACATTTTCTAACATCATTTGTTCCTCCCTTTATTATTTTATAAATATCTACAATAATCAGAATATACTGTTTTGTAAAAGTTTTCAAATATCTTATTTTTTTACAATTCAACATATTAAAATCTTATAATATAAAGTAAAATTTTTCTTAGCATAAATTTATAAAAATATTATAAATTTGAACTATTTTTTGATAATGTAAAATTATTACTACAATTTTAAAGAAAAATTTATTTTTCATTTAATTAAAAGTTTTAAAAAAATATATCATTATTTTAATTAAACTTAAACTGTAAAACTTCAAATAAAAACATAACTTTAACCTTAGTCAAAATAGAAAAAAGCCACTTTAAAATTAATTAAAGTGACTTTTTTGTATTAAGTTTAAAACTACTTCTTTAATTCTAAACCTTTTTTAACAGCATCAACTATATCTTTTGCAGTTAATCCATAAGCTTCTAATAACTCATTTGGCTTTCCGCTCTCACCAAACGTATCTTTAACACCAACTCTTAAAACTGGAACTGGGCAAGCTTCTGTAACTACTTCGGCTACAGCTGAACCTAATCCACCTATTATGTTGTGCTCTTCAGCTGTTATTATAACACCTGTTTCTTTAGCAGCTTTTACTATTATATCAGCATCTATTGGCTTTAGTGTATGTATGTTTATCACTCTTACATCTACTCCAGCTTCAGCTAATGTTTTTTGTGCTTCTAAAGCAGCTTCTACCATTATTCCTGTAGCTATTATAGTAGCATCTTTTCCATCTTTAAGTTGAATACCTTTTCCGATTTCAAACTTATATTCTGCATTATCATTTATTACTGAAACAGCTAATCTACCTAATCTAACGTAACAAGGACCATTGAATTCAGCAATAGCATTTATAACTGCTTCTGTTTCTACTGCATCTGATGGGTTTATAACAGTTATTCCTGGAATACTTCTCATTAAAGCTAAATCTTCTATAGCTTGGTGTGAAGCTCCATCTTCTCCAACTGTTAAACCTGCGTGTGTTGCACAAACTTTAACATTTAAGTTTGGATAGCATATTGAGTTTCTAATTTGCTCAAAAGCTCTACCAGCTGCAAACATTGCAAATGTGCTTACGAAAGGAATTTTTCCACAAGTTGAAAGACCTGCAGCAACTCCCATCATATTTCCTTCAGCTATTCCCATGTTAAAGAATCTATCACCATGAACCTTTTTAAAATCAGCAGTTTTTGTTGATTTTGAAAGGTCTGCATCTAAAACTATAACGTTTTTGTTTTTGTTTCCTAATTCAGCTAAAGCTTTTCCGTATGCTTCTCTAGTTGCTATTTTATTTGCCATTAGTTTTCGCCTCCAATTTCCTTTAATGCTGTTTCACATTGTTCTTTAGTTGGTGCCGCTCCATGCCATTCTGCTTTATCTTCCATGAATGAAACACCTTTACCTTTAATTGTTTTACAAACTATCATAGTTGGCTTTTCAGTTACTTTCTTAGCTTCTTCTATAGCATTTATAATAGCTTCTATATCGTGTCCATCTATACTTATTACATTCCATCCAAAAGCTTCAAATTTTTCAGCTACTGGAGTTGAGTTCATAACATCTTCAACTTTACCATCTATTTGAAGACCGTTAAAGTCTACAAAAGCAGTTAAGTTTCCTAATTTGTAGTGAGACGCTGCCATTGCTGCTTCCCAAACTTGACCTTCTTCAAGCTCTCCATCTCCTAAGATTGAGTAAACTCTATATGATTTGTTATCTATGTTTCCAGCTAAAGCCATACCAACTGCTGCTGATATACCTTGACCTAATGATCCTGTTGACATATCTATTCCAGAAACATCATTCATATTTGGATGTCCTTGAAGATTTGAACCAAATTTTCTTAAAGTTTTTAATTCTGCTGGATCAAAGAAACCTCTTCTTGCTAATGCACTATAAAGAACTGGTGCAGCATGACCCTTTGATAAAACAAATCTATCTCTATCTGGATTTTTTGGGTTTTTTGGATCTATATTCATCTCATGAAAATATAATGCTGTCATTATATCTGCTGATGATAAAGAACCACCTGGATGTCCTGATGCTGATTCTGTTAGCATCATAACAATGTCCTTTCTTATAACTTTAGCTATACCTTGTAATTCTTCAATGTTATAACTCATAATAAACCTCCTAAAGTATATGATAAATGTTATTGTGTCGAATTTCGATTTTGTTCTTTTTTCAATGGTATTTTATCACAAAATAAAACTTTTTTGTATAACAAATTTATATTTGTGTATCATTTTTACCTTTTATAAATTTAATTTAATATATCACATTTGTCAAAAACAATAGCACTTATATGTTTTTTTGTTATACCTCTTTAATCTCCTTTCAAATTATTCTTTATATTTTTTATTTTTTCTATTCTTTATATATTAAAAATTCTTACTCTCATACTCTATTTAACTTTTTAGAAAACATATTTAAAATTAACTAATTTTTTTATTTTATCATAAAAACTTTAAAAATTTATTAAATAACAAAAAAGATTACACCAAAATCTAAATTTTAAAATTCTGATATAATCTTTTTTTTATATTTTATCTATATTTAAATTTATCTTATTAATTCTCAAGTTATATCAATCCAAATTTAAGCTTATTAATAAAGCTCTATCGACCTTTCTCATATCAATATCAGTCATATGTCCAATTTTCTCTTTTAATCTTCTTTTGTCTAAAGTTCTTATTTGCTCTAGTAATACCACCGAATCTCTATTTAAACCATAGTCTTCAGATGATATTTCCACATGCGTTGGAAGCTTGGCCTTATTAATTTGAGATGTTATAGCTGCAACTATGACTGTAGGACTATATTTATTTCCAATATCATTTTGTATTACTATAACCGGTCTAATACCACCCTGTTCCGAACCTATTACAGGGCTTAAATCTGCATAAAATATATCTCCTCTTTTTACACCTTGAATAGTCATTTTTTTTATATCACACTCCGAAAAGCCATGTTTCGTATTCAACAAATGAACAATAATCGGAATTAGCAGAAGATTCTGCATATTCTTGATTTATTGTTGCCATTTCTTCATATCCCATTTTCATAGCTTCATAAAATTCTTTACTTTTATTGCTACACTCTATATATGATATTACTTTAGCATCATTAAATTCACTGTTTTTTTCACTTTTTTCATTAAATTTAAAACGATTTATTATTCCCTTTGAATATGACATTATTCTCCATTCTCCTTTTCTTCGTAAAAAGAGTTCTATATGTATATTAAAATTATATTGCAGAATATGTCAATATGTCAAAGGTTTTTTACTTTTATTTCAATTTATTCATATTTCTTTTACATATAAATTGTTATTTTTACATCATCTCCATTCTAGTATATGCAATGATTATTATTCCGTTATCATTTTTTCGCCTGTGTCTATAGCTTATGTACATGTTTTTTTGTGATTGACCACTAAAACTATTGTAATTTTAAGCATTTATGCTGATTTTATATATTTGTAATTTATTAGAAGAGTAACTATTATATACCATAAGATCTCTATTATAACTAAATATTAATAATTCTATCAGCACTTTGACACATTTGATAAAATTTATCTTAGTCTAACCTTTTTAATTCCATATTAGTAACATAATTATATTTTAAAAATTCTTTAATCCTTGTCCACTTTATTTTTAAAATATCCCTACCAAATTTAAATTCATAAGTGCTTTTTTGAATTTATGTTAATTCTCTATTCTTTAGTTATATATTTAGCCTATACAGGTCTTATATTCTTTATTATTACTCATCTATTCTCCGCTTATGTATATCTTAGTTAATATCAAATAACTTCTTGTCCATATTTTTAGGTTTTATAAAATTTTTATATGTTATCTCCCCTCTTTCATCCCCCCTTTCATCATAAAATATTGCTTTTATTGGATTACCATTAGCTTTATCTATATATAATACTTCTTTAGCAATATTTTTATTACTACTTAATGTATTGAATTCTACTATTAAGTTGTTTACTCCTTCTTTTTCTTCATTATAATACTTAAATTCCTCGTCGTTTATAAACAATTTGCTAATTTTATCCACAAATGCATAACTATATAATTCATCAAAATCTTTTTCAATTTCATATTTACGATTACTTTTATTTTCTGTTACATATATTTTTTCACCTTTATAAATTTGGACCCTATCTTGTTCAAATTCTACCCTAACTCCTAGATCTCTATCATAATATTGCTCTGTATCTATTGTTATTTCACCTCTAGCGTTTTTAAATTTATAAATAACACCGCATTGATATCTTTTAATTTCTTTTAAATTTGTTAATATTTTTTCTGGATTATCTTTATATATTTTTTGACAAGCAGCCATTACCCCAAATGTAAGCACTATCACGATTAATAATATTAATGATTTAAAATATTTCATATTCCCCCCAAAACTACTCTCTTTAATACATTAATACTATTATAATTAAATTTAATTTATTCTAATTTATCTCAAATTCTTTTAAAACCTTAGGTAAGGAATTTATTACTTCTGTTGCAGTAACAGAAAACATACTTTCAGATAAAACATCCCCAATAAATCCATGTATATATGTTGCTATTATAGCTGCTTCCAAACTTGAATAGCCTTGCGCTATAAATGATGTTATAATTCCAGTTAAACAATCTCCCATTCCTCCAGAAGCCATAGCACTATTTCCTGTAGGATTTACATAATTTTTTTCTCCATCTGTAATTATCGTATTAAATCCTTTAAGAACTACTATTATTCCATATTCTTTTGCAAACTTTTGAGCTAATTCTAATCTATTTTCTTTTATATAATTTATATCTTTTTTTAATAGCCTAGCCATTTCTCCTAAATGTGGAGTTATTATTATTTTAGAACTACTGAATTTTAATAACTCTTCATTATCAACTAATACATTAATAGCATCTGCATCAACAACTATTGGACATTTGCTTTTTTTAATGACCGTTTTTAAATTTTCTAAAGTATTTCTATTATTACCCATACCTGGTCCTATACCTATTCCATTACTTTTATAAATTAATTCTTCTAATTCCTTAATATCTTCATAAGAAGATATCATAGCCTCCGAAAGTTTACTACTTAATATATCTTTTATGTTTCTGTTAGTGCTTAAAGTTACCAATCCTGCACCACTTTTTACACTTGATTGTGTAGAAATATATGCAGCCCCTGTATAGCCTTCATTTCCAGCAACAATCAATACTCTGCCGTAATCACCTTTATATCCATAAACATCTCTTTTTTTTATTTTATTCTGTATATATGATTTTTGTGTTATCTCAATAACGTTACTACATTTACTTAATATTTCTGTTGGAATACCTATATTTTCTACGACTATTTCTCCTGTATAATTTAAAGAATTATAGCTTAAAAAGCCTTTCTTATAAACTTCAAATGTAACGGTTTTATTTGCACGAATGCAATTCCCCATTACTCTTCCACTATTCCCATTCATCCCCGAAGGAACATCTATAGATATAATATATTTACTTTTTTTATTTATTACTGAAATTATCTCTTTGTAAAATAAATCTAACTCTCTATTCAAACCTATTCCAAATAAAGCATCTATAGTTAAATCATAATTTTCTAATGAATTATTAAGTAACTTTAAATCTTCTACATCTTTTAAAAAATTAATTCTATAATTTAAATTCTTTAATATATCATAGTTAATTTTATAGTCCCCTACTAATTCTTTATCATTTTTAACCACAAATAACTCTACTTCTTGTCCTAACATTTTAAGATTTTTAGCTACTGCTAAGCCATTAGCACCATTATTCCCTTTACCACAAATAATTAGAATCCTTTTAAATTTATTTAAATCTATGCTTTTAATTACTTTTTGAGATGCATTTTCCATTAATACTATGCTCGGAATTCCTATATCATCTATAGCTTTACATTCAATATTTCTTATAGTCTCAATATTTAAAGCCTTCATACTAAATTCCCTCCAACAAAACATATGCTATAGCACTGCTTTTATTATGAGATATACTTACATGAATTTTTCTCACTTCTAGTTTTAGTGCTAATAATCTAGCATTATTATGGAGATTAACCATAGGAGCACCCAATTCATTTCTTAAAACTTCGATATCTTTCAAAGAAAAGCCTCTAAAACCTGTGCCTAAAGCTTTACTTACAGCTTCTTTTACAGCAAAATTTCCTGCTATAGTTTCCGATTTTAGTTTTTTACTATAAAAAAAATCTATCTCTTTTTCAGAAAATATTTTTTCTAAAAAACCTTTAGTGCTTTGTACAGCTTTCCTTATTCTTTCTATTTCTATTATGTCTGTCCCTATACCTTTAATCATTAATTCATCTCCATAATTTTTAATTATTCTTAAATAGAATTATATCAAAGGTATTATTATTAATGATATGTATTTTTTGTAAAAAACATCATATCATTTTAATATTAATAGTTCTTGAAATTTAAATCTCTACTTTTTCAAAATCTATAACTGATTCATCCACATACTCTCCAATTACATCTACTAAATGTATAGGAGATACTTCATTTTTATATAGTATTTTCACTAAATCTAAAACTTTTTCTCTTTTTGGTGATATAAATTTAATTGAATCTCTTTCAATGTTAGTTACTATTTGATCAATAAAATCTATTCTTTCTATTTCTATACCAAAAACTTTAGTATTGTTCAATGTATTTTCTGTAACTCTATATAAATAATTAAATTCTTTATTTTCCTCTATTTTTTTTGCTGTTAAAGTATTTAAAATTATCATTAAATTTTCCTCCTAAAGACTATTTTAAAATAGAATTTTAAATCTTGATTAATATACTAACATTAAACCACTCTTTTTTATGTCAAACTATGAATTCTAAATGCTATTTTTTTATAAAAAAAACAGACAAAAATCTTTTTATATTTTTCTTACTTTCTTTTAAATTCGATTTTAATGGTATTAATTGTATATAATTATTCTAATCAACTTATAAACTATATTTCTTATCATTAAATTATTTGAAAAATATCCTATTGCAATTATTTTCCTTATACTAACATTTAACTTTTCGCAAAAATTACTTAATCTTAAAATATATTTAATAAAATTTTTATTATTAAAATATAAATTTAATAATTACTTTATACATTATCTAATTTAATATATTGTAATTAATTCAAATCCATATTACTCTACAAAATATATAATAAAAGGGCAAAGAAAAAAGCCTATTTAGGCCATTTTTCTTTACCCTTAATTCTCTTTAAACCCTTACA